>Ga0326597_10000031_pt1 | contig 219082 bp, 203 predicted proteins | sample RVTome_12_FD_203789 | JGI IMG/M metagenome (GOLD analysis project Ga0326597, IMG submission 203789) | Soil microbial communities from uranium-contaminated site in the Upper Colorado River Basin, Wyoming, United States - RVT100D185 | ecosystem: Environmental > Terrestrial > Soil > Contaminated...
TAACCGGCTACAGTCTGCCTCCATTTCGACCGATACGTAAGCGACAAAATTGCTCCTGCCTGCTGATCCGGCACGCAGGCATGTTTTCCTATGGCCACAGCACGAGTCCCCATCTACGAGCTTCAGACTGGAATGTATGTGGCGAAACTGGACCTCTCATGGTTCCATTCTCCCTTCCTCCGTCACTCATTCCTGGTCGAACATAACTCACAGATCGCAAAACTTGTCCGGGCCGGGGTCAAGACGGTCGAGATCGATCTCGAACGGGGAACCGCAGCCCGGCCCGTCAACGCACCGACTGCGGCCATCACCGCAACCGAACCACCGGCCGGCCAATGTTCGGCTGCTTCACCGAAGCCGGCCAAACCTTTGGCCCGGCTGAACGAAGAATATGTCCAAGCAACACTGGCCAAGAAGCAACTGGATCAGACCATACACGCCGTATTTTCAACCTTCACTGAGACCGGAACGGTGACTCCTCGGCAAGCTGCCGAAGCGATCCAAGAAATCACCATCGTCACGAGAACGCTGGCAAACGCCGCCGTTTTCATGGCCTTGAGTCAAAACCGGGCCGGCGACTCCGCCCTCAGCCGGCATGCCCTCACCACGTGCACCCTGTCGTTGGTGCTGGGACAGGCGTTCCAGTGTAATCCACTGGAACTTCAAGAGCTGGCCACGGCCGCGCTTCTCCACGACATCGGGCTCTTGCAGATTCCGCCCTCCATTGTCCTGCGCTCTCGTATCACCTCCCTTCCCCTCTCGCAACGCGAGCAACAGCAATTTCACACACATCCCCGGCTCAGTGCGCTTACGTTGGAGCGTCAACATGGATTTGAGCCCGCCGTACTGCATCTCATTGGAGACCACCATGCCTATCTCGACGGCAGTGGCTACCCTCAGGAAACCAGGGGCGCATTCACCTCAGACCGGACTCGCATCCTCATGATTGCGGATAAATACGATGAGTTGATCACCGGATTCGGCGGAGCCTCACCGCTCGCACCGCACCAGGCGTTGCAGCGGCTGTACCAAGAGGCGGCGCAGGGCACACTCGATCAGAATACCGTGGCACAATTCATCAAGATTGTCGGCATCTATCCCATACACAGCTGCGTACGGCTGGACACAAATGAGCTGGCCATGGTAACGGACCTCAATCCAGCCAGGCTCCATCAACCCGTCGTCACGATTACCCACGAGCCTGGAGGCGCCGAATACCCCGCGCCATTTATCGTCGATCTCGCCCACCAGGAAGGCCAGCCTTACGAGCGGGCCATCGAGGCCATCCTCGATGCCGTGCCGGCCTCGTTCCCCTCCAATTCAACACGCGCAGCGTAGCCTGACCACCACAGGTTCGATAACCGACGGCATGTCGATAAGCATGTGGCGGATTGGAACGAATCGAGGCGCCGTTCGTTACTCGTACCGCAAGGCGTCGATGGGATTCAGCCGAGAGGCTTTGTTGGCCGGATACATACCAAAGAAGAGGCCGACCGCCACGGAAAAGACGACGGCGGCAGCCACGGTATTTCCGGAAATAATCGTCGGCCAGCCGGCGAGCATGGTCGTCAGGCGGGCTCCAAGCACCCCGAAGAGAATGCCGATACAGCCGCCGGCCAAACTGAGCGTCATGGCTTCGATCAGAAACTGCAGCAGAATATGCCGCCGTGTGGCGCCGACCGCCATCCGGACGCCGATCTCTCTCGTCCGCTCCGTCACCGATACGAGCAGGATATTCATAATGCCGACCCCACCGACGAGGAGCGCAATCGAGGCGATGATCGCCAAGAACACGGTCATGGTTTCGCTGGTTTCCTCGTAAAACTTCTCGACCTCAAGTTGAGTCCGAATGAGCACATCATCAAGAGACCCTGGCTGAATTTGATGTCGGATGCGAAATAACTCCTTCATGGACTCGGCCGCCGCCGACAACTCTTCCCGATGAAACGTCGCAGCCGCAATGACCTCCACATACGACATCGTGGCACCTAAAAGTTTGTACTTCGACGTGGAGTACGGAATGAGCACGATGTCGTCCTGGTCGTATCCGCCCGGAGCAAATCCCTTCCACTCCAATACGCCGATGACTTGAAAAGGAACGTTTCTGATCCTGATCATACGGCCGATCGGATTGAGATCACCGAACAAACGCTGCTTGACTGTCTGGCCGAGCACGGCCACCGACTCTGCCGCATCAAAATTTGCTTGCGAAATCTCGCTTCCGCTTTCAGGCCACCATCCCTTCACCGATTGACAGCCCGGCGAAACGGACAAGACTCGTGCCTCAAGATTTTCAGGACCGGCCACCACGCGTGACGGATCCTGCCTCCACCAGCAAATATCCTTGAGCTGAGGAATCGAACTCTTCAGAGCAAGTGCATCTTCAACGGTCAATGAGCTTCTTGTCTGTTGGACCACTCGAACCCCGCGGACATTGCGAACGGCCGACAGCACATAGATTATGTTCACTCCCTCGATCGCAACCAGGTCACGGATATGTTGTCTCGCCCCTGCTCCGATGCTGACAATGATCATCACACTCGCTACGGCCATGGCCAAACCCAGCACGGACGCACCGGCCCTCAGCCCTTGCGCACGAAGAGAGAGCACTCCTTTCAACGTGGAGAGGCACAATAGATGGACCACCGTGGTCATCCCGTGGAAAACCCCCTGGTGATGAAATTAGGCTTATTCGTACCGCAGCGCGTCGATGGGATTCAACCGGGACGCCTTGTTGGCCGGATACAAACCGAAGAAGAGGCCGACTGCGACGGAAAAGGCAAAGGCCGCGGCGACGGTATTCCAGGAAATAATCGTCGGCCAGCCGGCGAGCACGGTCGTCATGCGGGCCCCAAGCACCCCGAAGAGAATGCCGATACAGCCGCCGGCCAAACTGAGCGTCATGGCTTCGATCAGAAACTGCAGCAGAATATGCCGCCGTGTGGCGCCGACCGCCATCCGGACGCCGATTTCTCTCGTCCGCTCCGTCACCGATACGAGCAGGATATTCATAATGCCGATCCCGCCGACGAGGAGTGAAACAGAGGCGATGGCAAACAACATCACCGTCAGCGTCTCGCTCGTCCCCTCTTGCACCTTTCCAATATCGATCTGCGTGCGAATCGTGAAATCGTCCTCTTGCTGAGGCTGCAACCGATGCCGTAACCGAAGGGTTTCCCGGATCTGGTCCGCAGCAGGCGCTAAGTCTTCCACACGTTCCGTCGAAGCGAACAAGGCCCCGACAGAGCCCAGGAATTGCGTGCCGAACACTTTTCGTTCCGCCGTGCTGAATGGAATAAAAATGACATCGTCTTGATCAGAACCCTGGGCCGACTGTCCCTTCGGAGCCAGCACGCCGATCACATGGAACGGAACGTTTTTGATTCGGATCACCGCCCCAACCGGTTCTTCCCCGGCATCAAACAAATTCTCAACAACCGTCTGTCCGACCAAGGCCACACGAGCAGCGGTATCCACATCCTGCTGCGTGAACGGCCCGCCACTGGAAAACGACCAATCCCGGATCGTCACATAGCTCGGCGAGATGCCGTTGACCGGCCCATTCCAATTCTTGTTCCCATTGATGATCTGCATGACGTCCCGCTTCGCCCAGCCCGTGTCGCGCAATAGCGGAATACGTTTCTTCAAGTCCATGCCGTCCGAGATCGTCAGCGTCACCGCGCCCCCCTGGCCGCCTCGAACTCCGCCGGCCGTCGTGGAGCCCGGCAGCACGATAATGACATTGGTGCCCATGCTGGCCACGCGCTGGGCCACCGCGGCCTTGGCCCCCTCTCCAATGCTGACCATCGCAATCACTGCGCCGACCCCGATCACAATCCCCAGCATCGTCAGCCCGGCTCTGAGCCGGTTACGGCCAAGAATCCGAATCGCTGTCCACACGGTGAGCAGAATAAAAGCCGGCATCAGGCCTCCGTCGGCGACGGAGCGAGGCCCCGTCTTGTGCGACGTTCCATCAAGACGCGGCCATCCTTGATCACCACTTCGCGCTCGGCATAGGCCGCAATATCGCCTTCATGCGTGATGAGAATAATCGTAATGCCCTGCTGCTTGTTCAACCGGTCGAGAATCGTCATGATTTCGCGGCTCGACTCGGTATCCAAGTTGCCGGTGGGCTCATCGGCCAAGAGCAAGGACGGGGAGGTCACCAGCGCCCTGGCAATGGCCACTCGTTGCTGCTGTCCCCCCGAGAGTTGCGTGGGATAGTGTCGCTCCCGTCCTTGAAGCCCCACACGGCCCAGCGCCGTCGTGGCCAGGGCGCGCTGTTCTCGCAAGGGGAGCCCCCGGTAAAAAAGCGGCAATTGCGCATTCTCCAGTGCGCTGGTTCGTGGAATCAGATTGAAGCTTTGAAACACGAACCCGATCTGCCGGTTTCTGATGTCGGCCAATTGGTCGGCCCGTTGTGCTGCGACATCAATACCGTTCAGCCAATAGCGGCCTCTGGTCGGTTGATCCAAGCAGCCCAGGATATTCATCAGGGTCGACTTTCCCGAGCCCGACGAACCCATGATCGCGACAAATTCCCCATTTTCGATCGAAAGATTCAACCCGCAAAGCGCCTGGACCTCGACATCGCCAAGACGGTAGATTTTCCAGAGGTCTTCGCAATGAATGAGTGGAGCCATCAGCTATGGACCTGCGTCGTCACCCCTGACCCAACAATGTCCTGTCCACGAGCGATCGTTACAACCCGCGGGATCGAGGAGCGCGGCGTTGACCACTGCCGAACCCAGGGGGTAATTCACCGGTCCGTCGTTCGCTCCGCAGCGTATCAATCCCCACCACCACCATGTCGTCCTCGGCCACAGGACCGGCCATTACTTCCGTCGAGACCCCATCGGAGATTCCTGCCTGGATCGTCATGGGCTCCGGTTCGCCGTCCGCTCCCAGCTTCCAGATCCTTCTTGCCTGTCCGCCGGAATCCACGGAACCGGCCGCGGGAGCGCTTCGATCCGTACGATCATCGGCCTTTACCGATTTGCCTTCGCCGCTCCGGCCATCCGGATGATCAGCGTGCGGTGGACTGAACCGCAAGGCGGCATTCGGCACTTTTAAGACTTGATCCTTCTGCGCCACAACGATGGAGACATTGGCCGTCATGCCCGGCTTGAGTTGGAGGTCCCGATTGTCCACCGCAACAACGACGTTATAGGTCACGACGTTTTGCACATTGATCGGTGCTAATCGAACCTGCCGAATGGTCCCCGCGAACCGCACGCCGGGGTAGGCATCCACGGTGAAGGTTGCTTCCTTACCCTCGGTCATGCCGCCGATGTCCGACTCGCTCACATTGGTATCGACCTGCATTTTCGTCAGGTCGAGGGCGATCAGAAAAAGGTTCGGCGTGGCAAAGCTGGACGCCACCGTTTGACCGACTTCCACGTTGCGCGCAACGACAATGCCGTCGACCGGCGATCGGATCACGGTGTACTTCAATTCCAGCTCGGATGAATTCAACGCCGCTTCCGCTTGTTTGACCTGCGCCTCAGCCACCTTCACTTGCGCCTCTGCACTTTGGTAATTTGTGAGCGCGACATCCACATCGTTCTGCGAGACAAACTGCTGGGCCACCAGAGATTGAACACGGTCGAGCTCGCGCTTGCGTTGAGCCAGATCTATCTTGGATCGAGCCACGTTCGACCGCGCCATTTCAAGGTTGCTGGCGGCCTGTTCGCGGCGGGCTTTGAAGGGGTCAGGATCGATGACCGCCACGGTGTCCCCGGCTTTCACGCTCGAATTGAAATCCGCATGAAGGCTCTTGATCATACCCGAGACTTGGGTCCCCACCTGCACCAAGACGACCGGATTAATCGTCCCGGTTGCATTCACGATCGAGACGACCGTGCCGCGCTCCACTCCGGCCGTTCGATACCGGATCGGCGTCTTGCGTTCCCCGTTGAAGAATACATAGCCGCCGATGGCCAACCCGACGGCAACCACCCCGAGGATTAATCCAAGACGTCGCATGCGTTTATACGATAAGATGTTAAAAAATAAGGTCCATTCTATCAGGAAGCACCAGGCGAATCACGCGATGTCAATTCATTGCAGACGTGGTGAAGTTCTAATGCAAGCCACCGGATTATTATGAGAGCGAAGAGGCGATCCCGCTCCCACTGCGCAGGATTGAGGTCGAGACCGAGCATCTGCGCGTGCGGTACAACGACTGGAGGAAGCCCGCCTGTTCTATGGCCTGACATCGCTGGAATCACCTCACTTCTGGGAAGCCTAGCATGGACCTGTCTGTCCACCAAAGGAATTGGAGCCTGCCAGGGTCGTTCGAGGCCGGGAAACGTCGGCTTGCAGCAGGAAGTGAGAGAGGCCTGGACTACCCGGCGAGGAACCGCTCCAGGAATGTGGTGGACACGTGGCCCTTTTGGAAGTCGGGATCGTCGAGGATCCGGCGGTGAAGTGGGATGGTAGTCTTGATGCCTTCAATGACGAATTCATCGAGGGCGCGCCTCATGCGGGCCATAGACTCATGGCGATCGCGCCCGTGGGTAATCAGCTTTGCGATCAGTGAGTCATAGTACGGGACGACGATCGCGCCGGACTCCATGGCCGAATCGACTCGGACGCCGAATCCCCCCGGAGCGCTGTACTTGGTGATCTGGCCGGGCGACGGGGTGAACTTCTCCGGATCCTCCGCATTAATTCGGCATTCCATGCTGTGGCCGGTGAGCACGACGTCCTGTTGTTTGATCGAGAGCTGGTGGCCCGCCGCCAAGCGAATCTGTTCTTTGATCAGGTCGATGCCGGTGACCATTTCGGTAATCGGGTGCTCGACCTGGATGCGGGTGTTCACTTCCATGAAAAAGAAGTTGCGGTCTTTGTCGAGCAGAAATTCGACGGTGCCCACGTTTCTGTACTGCGCGGCCTTGACGGCCTCTACGGCGACTCGTCCGATCTCCCGGCGGAGCTTCTCATCGACCGCCGGCGAGGGTGTTTCTTCGACCAGTTTTTGATGCCGCCGTTGAATCGAGCAATCCCGTTCGCCGAGGTGAATCACATGGCCATGATGGTCCGCCAAAACTTGGACTTCGATATGACGCGGCTCCAGGAAATAGCGTTCGAGATAGACGCCGTCATTGCCGAACGTCGATTTGGCCTCGGCTTGGGCGGCCTGGAAGGCCCGGCCCAGGTTTTCGGCTTTGTTCACGACGCGCATGCCGCGTCCTCCGCCTCCGGCCGAGGCCTTGATGATGACGGGGAAACCGATTTTCTGCGCGGCTTGCAACGCATCTTCCTCGCTCCGCAATTCACCGGGGCTGCCCGGCGTCACCGGGAGTCCTCGCTTTGCGACGATCTCGCGGGCCTTGGCTTTATCCCCCATCATGGCGATATTCTCGGAGGTGGGGCCGATAAATTTGATGCCGATGGATTCGCAGACTTCGGCGAAGTGGGCGTTCTCGGAGAGGAATCCATAGCCGGGATGAATGGCGTCGACGCCGGTAATTTCTGCGGCGCTCAGGACGTTCGGAATATTGCGGTAGCTCAGCGCGGCTTCAGGCGGACCGACACACACCTTTTCGTCGGCGGCGCGCACGTGCAAACCGGCGGCATCGGCTTCCGAATGGATCGCGACGGTTCGGATGCCGAGTTCCCTGCAGGCACGGATCACCCGAAGCGCGATTTCTCCCCGATTGGCAATGAGGACTTTCTTGAACACGTCTTCGCTCCGATGCGACGGCGAGAACTGCCTATGGAGTGGCGTTGGGATCGATGAGGAAGAGCGCCTGGCCGTACTCGACCGACTTGGTGCTTTCCGCCAGGATCTTCACGATGCGCCCACCCACTTCGGACTCGATTTCGTTCATGAGTTTCATCGCTTCGACGATGCACAGGACCTGCCCTTTTTTGACGAAGTCGCCTTCTTCCACATAGGGGTCTGCATCCGGCGATGGAGAGCGGTAGAAGGTGCCGACGATGGGCGAGGCGATCGTCACCATCACGGCGGTCTCTTCGACCGACGGACCTGCGGTTGTAGCGGGATGTGCGGTGTGCTGTAGTGTGCTCGGAACGGATTCCTGCGCCGACGCGGTGACGGACTTGGCGCCGGCTTCATGGCGGACACGAATACGCACGCCTTGCCGCTCAAGTTCCAGCTCGGTCAAATTATTTCGGCGAAGCAAATCGATGAGATCTTGGATCTGCCTGGTTTGACCTCCTGTGAGCAGCGTCTCCGGCGCCGGCCCGCCGAAGGTATTTGGCAGAACAATCGGGCGGGTCTTCTTTTTAGAACGAGCGGAACGGCGTGTGCTCACCTGACGCGCTCCACGTACGACCTGGTGCGAGTATCGATCTTGATCATGGTACCGACCTCCAAATAGAGGGGCACTTTGATCGTGGCTCCTGTTTCCACGATCGCCGGCTTATTCCCTCCGGACGCGGTATCACCCCGCACGCCGGGGTCCGCATCAACGACCCTGAGCTCGATGAAGTTCGGCAGCTCGACATCAATGGGACGATGCTCATAGACGAGGATCTTCACGACCATGTTCTCTTTCAAGAGATCCGCGTTTTCTCCGAGCTGGCTTTTTTCGAAGGTCAGCTGTTCGTAGGACTCGGTATCCATAAAGGTGAATGCTTCGCCGGTGGCGTAGAGAAATTGCATCTCCCGTTCTTCCAGGTCCGGCTCATCAAAGCGTTCGCCGGACCTGAACGTCCGGTCGAGGACATTGCCTGAGAGATAGCTCTTCAGCTTCGTTCGAACGAACGCTCCGCCCTTCCCCGGCTTCACATGCTGGAACTCGACGATGTAGAACGGCTCGCCTTCAACCATCAGGCGAACCCCATTGCGAAAATCAACGGTCGAAATCACCCTGTACTCCCTTCAATCAGGAAACACACACTGTCGATGTGTCAATGCTTGCGTGATCCGGCGCGACGCGTTGAGCCGGCTCGTGAGGCGGAGGGCTTCGCTCCGCGTGAGGACAGATGCTCATACAATCCTCGTAATGCCAACAGATAGCCGATCGGGCCGAATCCTGAAATTTGCCCCAGGGCCACTCCTGAGACATACGAATGCCGACGGAATTCCTCGCGCCGGTGGATATTCGAGAGATGCACCTCGATGGCGGGCAGATTGACGGCGGCAAGAGCGTCTCGTATCGCGACGCTGGTGTGGGTGTACGCTGCGGGATTGATGATGATCCCGTGGTACCCGCTGCGTGCTTCTTGAATCCAGGTCACCAACTCCCCTTCAAGATTCGATTGGCGGATATCAAGTTGAACGCCCAGTTCGTCGCTGAGCTTCAGGAGAGACGCATCGAGGGCATCAAGCGTGCCCGTCCCATAGACGGCTTCCTCACGGCTCCCCAGGAGGTTGAGATTAGGACCATGCAGGATCAGCACACGCAACATATCAGGTACAAGCCGCCTCCGAAGAGATCTCAGTCTCCCTCACCGGCACAACATAAGCGGCGGCATTCTAACAGTCCTGCCCAAGAGGGTCAAACTATTGAACTACTTAGGAAGTTGGAAGCCTTGATTCGGAGGGATGCTTGCGATCTCGCCGACGCGCCTGGATGGAAGTGAGCCACTGTTCGAGCTGTGTCACCACGGCACCCTTATGCTCATCAGACGGCGAGGCCACGGTGCTCGTGATCGGGACGAGATCTCCGTGGGGAGACCGGCTGACGGTCTCGGGTTGTTCCTCTGCATCAAAGACAGCGGCTTCTGCTGCAGTAGTGTTCGATTGAGCAGTCTCTAGGGGAGGTGCAACCGCCTCACGAATCGGTTTGCCCGGTTGCCTCGTCCGTATCGGCCTTGGTGCTTCAACCGGAGCCGAAGAGACCGGTGCGCCGAGCGTTGCACGAAGTGACAGGGCTTCTTGGTCCTGGGGATTGACGGCAATAATGACATTGCAGGACCGCAGGGCCGCATCTTTGGCTCCCTGCGCGACGTAGATTTTGGCTAACGTTCGATGGGCGCGAAGATTTTCCGGGCTCAATTTCACCGCTTCTTCCAGAATAGCTTTGGCCTTCACCGGCTGGTTCATCTGGTCATAGGTCCGGCCCAGCGCAACCATCGCAGTGATAAAACTCGGATAGGTTTTCAATCCGTCTTCGAGGACGGCCGCCGCCTCTTCCCACATACCGGCCTTTCCGTATTCTTCAGCCAAGGGAAGAAAGGCTTTCGATCCTGGCTCTTTGGCTAAGACGAGGGCCAGCCGATCGATCTCGACCGCGTTGCCTGTTTTGTCGGAGTCGGATGCCATGAGCGAAACTACTCCATTGCGGCAGTGGAATGATGCTGGGTCGAACGCAGATTGCCCACTGCCGTCAGGATTTCATCCGCAAGCCGGCGTTTCGGCATCAAGCCAAACTCTTTCTGCTGACCGGTGCGCGAGAGGATGACCACGGCGTTGTCGTCGCTGCCGAATCCGGCGCCTTCTTTTGTGACATCGTTCGCGACGATCAAGTCGAGTCCCTTCGCGGTCAATTTGTCCTTTGCGTGTGACACCAGATGTTCGGTTTCCGCGGCAAATCCGACCAAGACTTGGGATGTTCGTTGAGCAGACAGCATTGAGAGAATGTCCGGGGCCGTTTCAAGCTCGAGAGAGAGTCTTGGATGATCCCCTTTCTTGAGTTTCTGCACGGCGTGTTCTTTCGGACGAAAGTCGGCGACGGCGGCAGCCATAATGACAACCGTGGACGAGGCAAAATGCCGGCAGAGCGCGTCGGCCATCTCTTTCGCCGTCGTCACGGAGACCACCCGGACTCCTGCCGGAGGAGTCAGTGCGGTCGGACCCGCGACGAGCACAACTTCGGCCCCTCGATCACGTGCGGCTTCCGCAATCGCATACCCCATCTTGCCCGACGAACGATTGGAGATAAAACGAACAGGATCGATTGCTTCCTGAGTGGGACCGGCGGAAACCAGCACCCGCTGTCCCCGCCAATCATCGTGTGGAATCAAAGCAGTCTGCACTGCCTCCAGTATTCTCGACTCTGAGACGAGGCGGCCCTGCGCGACCTGCCCTGAAGCCAGTGGCCCCTCATCAGGGTCGAGGATAACAGCGCCACGCGCCCGCAACGTACGTACATGCTCGGCAACAGTAGGATGCGCCCACATATCGCCGTCCATCGCGGGAGCGATGATCAAGGGGTATTGGGTGGTCAGCAGCATGGTGGATAGGATATCATCCGCCAGACCGACGGCCGCCTTCGCGAGAAAATTCGCCGTGGCCGGCGCGACGATAATGGCATGCGCCCGTTCAGAGAGAGTGAGATGCTTCATCTCTTCGTGCGCTTCGAAGAGATCGGTCGTCACTCGTTCTCCCGACAGCACTTCAAATGTCAGCGGTGCCACGAATTTCGTGGCTGCCTGCGTCATGACCACCGCAACGGAGGCCCCTTCGTGCGTCAAGGCCCGAAGCAGGCTCACCGCTTTATACGCGGCGATGCTTCCTGTCACTCCCAGTACGAGGCGCTTGCCCCGTAGTGTTGCCTGTGCTCGGTCCGGTTCCAATGACTACTCCTCGGCCGGGGCTGCCGCCGGCTTGGTCGTGTCGTCCACGTAGACGCTGAGTTCTTTCTTGATCTCACGGGCGTCTTCGCCGGTCATCATCGCAAGACGTTCGGTCTCACCGTCTTTTCCGCGTTTCGATTCCTTCATCGCGTCGCGGGCTTCTTTCCCGGTCAGATACGCAACTTTACCGCGCAGGACTTCATCGAGTGCCATAGTCGTCTCTTTCGTAAAGCGCGAGGTCCCGGCTAGCTTAGCCCCCTGGGTCAGGTGCTTCGCCCGTTGGGCAGCGACAATCACCAGCCGGTGGCGGGAATCGAATTCGTCGGGGGTGTACTGCGGCAGTAAACTCAGCATGTCAATCATGGTGGCCAGCGCTCCCTGTTTTATTTAGTGGTTGAGGTTTCTCGATCCGTCTGTTTGGTTTCTTTGTCGAGTATAAAATTCTGTTCCAGCCAGTTCATGTCCAGCCGTTTTGTCTTGAGCCGTTCCGCGAGGAAGATACTTTGCAACTCACAGAGAGACTGCGCCAGGTCGTCATTGCGAACGATGTAGTAGTATTCACGGAAGCTCCACACTTCTTCTTTTACTTTTTGCAGACGGCGCAGGATCTCTTCCGGGGAGTCTGAGGCCCGGCTTTGAAGCCGAGTCCGCAAGGTATCCATCGAGGGGGGGAGGATGAAAATATAGACCGCGTCTTGAAATTTCTTCTTGACCTGGAGCGCACCCTGCACATCGATTTCCAGCAGAACGTCGATCCCCTGCTCCATTTTGTCCATCAACGCTTTGCGGGGAGTTCCGTACCAGTTGCCATAGACATGCGCATACTCCATGAACTCATTGCGCGCGACCATGTCCTGAAACACTTTTTCCTCGATAAAAAAGTACTCGCGCCCGCTTTCTTCTCCGGAACGGGGCTTTCTGGTGGTGTAGGACACGGAATGCCACAGCCCCGGCACGGATGTCGCGATCTGTTTGCAAAGGGTGGTCTTCCCCGTTCCCGATGGGGCAGAAATAATAAAGAGAATCCCGCGACGCTCAGAAGTGTGGCGGCCTTGAACAGGGCCCGACGGAAGGCTGGTTGTGGTCATGGCAGTAGTCATTCCACGTTCTGTATCTGTTCTCGAATGCGCTCGAGTTCCGCCTTCATTTGGACGACCGCCGCCGTGATCGAGGCATCGTTGGCCTTTGATCCAATGGTATTGACCTCCCGACCCATTTCCTGGATGAGAAAATCCAACGTCTTTCCAACCGGCTGGGCGCTGTGTACCGTATGGTCAAACTGTACCATATGGGCGTCCAATCTGACCAATTCTTCTGTAATGTCGCACCGATCCGCATAAAGGGCCAGTTCCTGGTGGAGCCTGGGAATATCGGGGATCTCCCCGCCCAACAATTTCTCTACCCGATCCTTCATCCGGGCAAAGGCCTCCTGCCCTATGCCGGGCGCTCGTCCTGCCACCTGCCGCTTCAACTCACGAAGCGTATCGATGCGACCCAGGATGTCGCTCGCGAGCAGTGCCCCTTCCCTTTTCCGCATCCTGGCCAAATCCTGTAATGCCTGCAGACCGAGCTTTTCCACAAGCTTGGCAAGCTTCGGATCTTCCATCGGTTGATCCGAGAGTGCGATGACATCTCGAAACCCTGCAACCAGTCCGATGTCGATGGAGCCCCCAAGCTTCAGGGTGCGTTGGAGGGTGCGGAGGGCCTGATGGTACTGTTTCGCCAACCCAGCGTCAAGCTGGAGGGATCGTGTGCCTCCCCGCCCCCCTTGCAGAAGAACCGTCAGATCTACGCGACCCCGAGCGCAGTGTTCCTGTATGGCCTTCTTGAATGACTCTTCGAGCTTTCCCATCGACTTCGGTAAGCGGATGGAGGTCTCCAGAAACCGGTGGTTCACAGAACGGACTTCTATGGTGACTGTGCCGTCGAGCCAGATGCCCTGTCGCCGGCCAAATCCCGTCATGCTTGTGATCATCGCGGATGCTTTCCTTTCCAGTCACATGCGTCGTACAACACGCACGTTCCGCATTTCGGTGTGCGGGCAAGGCAGACATACCGGCCATGGAGTAACAGCCGTTGCGAAAGGCCTGTCCATTGCTCTTGGGGGAATGTGTGCTGAAGATCGCGTTCAATCCGCTCGGGATCGTCCGAACGGGTGAGGCCCAACCGATTGGCCACACGTTTTACGTGGGTGTCGACGACAACCGCCGGCTTGCCGAAGGCGGTGCCCATGATGACGTTGGCGGTCTTGCGTCCGACTCCAGGAATTGAGGTCAATGCCTCCATGGTCGATGGAACATCGCCATGGAATCGTTCGGCAATAGCCCGCCCGCATCCCACTAAGTGCTTCGCTTTGTTTTTATAGAAACCGGTCGACTTGATCAGTCCTTCCAATTCTGCGGATTGAGCGTGAGCAAATTCAAGGGGGCTGCGGTATCGCTTGAATAAGGCCGGCGTCACTTGATTGACACGTTGATCGGTACATTGGGCGGAGAGGATTGTCGCGACAAGGAGTTCCCATGGAGAGCGATGTGTCAGTTCCATTTCTGAGGTCGGCATGGCTCGATGCAGTATCGTGGCAATTCGAGACGGGCGGTCGGCGCCGGATGGGAGGCGGTGGGTTCGAGACGTCATCGCAACGGGTGATTGTGCAGCGGTTTTGAGCGAGATGCAAGTATCGCCGCGCCGTCATGAATCTGCGAGTGGCCGGCCTCTGCCTGCCCTTCCGTCAGAGACCGAACGTGCGTTTCCATTTCCGCAAGAAGCGGACGAAGGGTCTCCGGCTGGAGCGCGGAGATGCCGATCGCGTGGTAGCGACGGCAGAGCGGCTCTATGTGATGGGCCGGCAGACGATCACACTTATTGAAGACGAGCATACGCGGAAGAGCGTCCAAGTCGAGTTCCTGGAGAACGGCGATGACAGCGGTAATTTGCACATCGATATCGGCCGCGCTGGCGTCCACGACGTGGAGCAGAAGGTCGGCTTCGCGCAACTCTTCCAATGTGGTGCGAAAGGCGCCGACGAGTTCCTTGGGGAGGTCTCGGATAAATCCTACGGTATCGGTAATGATCACCTCGCGGGCTTGCGGAAAGCGGAGCCGGCGGCTGGTGGTATCCAGGGTTTCAAACAGCCGATTGGCCGCCGAGACACGGCTTTGAGTGAGCACGTTGAGAAGCGTGGACTTCCCGGCATTCGTATATCCGACGAGAGACATCACCGGCAAACCATGCCGCCCCCGGCGTGCCCGACGCTGGTCTTGGTGCCGGGCAAAGTGTGTGAGCTCGCGCTCAAGATGGGTGATCCGATCTCGAATTCGTCGTCGATCGGTTTCCAGCTTTGTTTCGCCGGGGCCTCTGCTCCCGATACCGCCGCCTAGCCGCGAGAGCTGCGTACCTTTCCCTGGGAGCCTGGGCAGCAGATAGCGCAATTGCGCCAATTCAACCTGCACCTTTCCTTCCCGGCTGTGCGCCCGCCTGGCGAAAATATCGAGAATGAGCTGAGTGCGGTCGATCACTTTAATGTCGGTCATTTCTGCAATCGCGCGTGATTGGGCCGGCGAGAGCGTCTGGTCAAAGATCAGCATATCGGCGCCCTTATGGAGCGTCTGTATCAGGACTTCCTTCAATTTTCCGCTCCCCAGCAGATACCGTTGATGGCGATCCGCCGTACGCTGCGCCATGCGGTCGATGACTGCCACCTCGGCGGATGTCGCAAGCTCGGCAAGTTCAACGAGACGTTCCTCCTGCTCGGCGCGCCCCTGCGGTGAGGCGCTGACCAGCATCGCCGATTCGGCGGCGTCCTTGACGGCATGATGGGCGCGCGCCAACTGCACCTCTGCTTCCAGTTCCGCAATGAAGCTATCGAATGGCATCGAGCACTGGTGGAACGGAACGCTCTTGAGGATTTTGCAGAGCTGCCCCGTTCCATCGGGAGGCAAGAGATGTGCGAGATACAAATGGCCGGGATTCCCATCCGGCAGTACGGAGAGCGTGCCGATCAGATCGAGACGAAGAAACGCGAGGTCCGTCAAAGATTCCTGAGTCAACGGTTGGTCATGCAGTTGCGTTCTGATCAGCCTCAGCCCTCTCAGTGAGCGGGGGCCGGTACGAAACTTTGCCAGCGTCGTGGGAGACAGTGTGAGATCCGTGCCCACAATGATTTCTTGCACCAGGCCCCGGCGGGTTAACAGCACAGCAATAGGGCGGCGGATGGCGAGTGTGAGCTGACACATCGCTTTGCCCAGTTCAGGAGAGAGGACATCTTCATGGGATACGCGGCGCCGGTAGAGCCGCTCAACTGCCGCGACCTCGCTGGTGCGAAGTCCGGTAATCTGACCGTAGATATCAGGAATGGGTGGCCTCCTTGAGTTGGTCGGTTGTGTGTATGGGCCCACTGTGGAGGGCCGGTTGAATATCCAGGCCGCGGATTGTTTGACCATCGGTCAAGAGTGCGTGGCGGCCGGCGGACGCAATCATCGCCGCATTATCCGTGCAGTAGGCCATCGGCGGCAATGCCAGACGGACCCCCTCCCGCTCAGCTCGCTCTGCCAGCAGCGCACGCAACCGGGAGTTGGCGGAAACTCCACCCACGACTGCGAGAGCGGAGAGTCCCGCTTGGGCAAGGGCTGCAAACGCCTTTGCAACCAAGACTTGGACGATGGCTTCTTGATAGCCCGCGGCCAGATCGGCGGCCTGTTCGGCTCCTATCGGAGTGTTCATCTCCCGCAATTTATAGAGCAGGGACGTTTTGAGGCCGCTAAAGCTGAACTCCAGATTGCTCTTCCGCTGTTGGAAGCGTGGGAAGGAGATGGACGCCGGGTTGCCCTGTCGAGCGAGTCGGTCGATTGCCGGTCCTCCGGGAAACTCGAGTCCAAGCATCTGCGCTCCCTTGTCGAACGCTTCGCCGGCGGCATCGTCTCGGGTGCAGCCGAGCAACGCGCAGCGCCCATCGGCCTCCCGCCGATACAGGTGGGTGTGGCCACCGGATACGACGAGGACAACGCAAGGCAGTGGGAACGCCGGATCCAGCAGCCATGCCGAGGCAATGTGACCCTCCAAGTGGTTGACGCCGATCACTGGAATGCCCAAGCCGTAGCTCAATGCCTTGGCGTAGTTTACTCCGACCAAAAGCGCGCCGGCCAATCCGGGGCCCCGGGTGACGGCGACTGCGCCAAGATCACTCTTCAAAATATGTGATTGCGCCAGTGCGTCGTTGACCACCATGTCGATCATGCCCAGGTGAGCGCGGGCCGCCAGCTCCGGCACGACACCACCGAACTTCGCATGGACAGCGACTTGAGAGGAAATCACGTTCGAGAGCACCTGTCCCTCACCATCAAGAACGGCAGCGGCCGTTTCGTCACACGAGGATTCAATCCCAAGGATTGGGCGAAGTTGCCGTCCGGCGCTGGCCAGGGGTCTTGGCGGGCTGGTTTGGAGCATATTACAGGCGGAGCATGGCACGGGAAAAACGACACGACCCCTGCGGCTGTTCACCGCAGGGGTCGCTGACAGTTGCATGGTGAGGGTGCGTTGTGAGGACCACGAGTGGTGGCTAGACTCCCGCCATTGCCTCCTGTTCGATAAAGGCCGGGGCACCGTCTCGCAGCACCACCTTGACCTTGCGGCTCTCCTTGAAGCGGCCTCTGATGAGCTCGTCGGAGAGCGGATCGCCGATGGCACGCTGAATGGCCCGGCGCATGGGTCTGGCCCCGTACAGAGGCTCATAACCTTCTTTGATGAGCCACTGTTTGACGTCGTCTTCGACCTCAATCTCAATCCCCTTGTCCAGAAGACGGAGGTTCAACTCACGGAGAAGGATGTCGAGGATGCTGTAGAGCTGTTCCTTATCCAGTTGCTGGAAGATCACAATCTCGTCAATCCGGTTCAAGAACTCCGGGCTGAACGACTTGCGCAGCTCTCCGACGACTTCTTCCTTCTTCCGGCGCACCGCTTCGTCTTCCGTGCTTTGAAAACCGAGCGAGACGCCTTTCTGGATCATCTTGGTGCCGATGTTGGACGTCATGATCACAACCGTGTTCTTGAAGTCTATCTTTCGTCCGAGGCTGTCGGTAAGCACTCCGTCATCCAACACTTGGAGCAGGACGTTGAAGACGTCGGGATGCGCCTTTTCAATTTCATCGAATAGGACGACGGAATAGGGCCGGCGGCGGACCTTCTCGGTCAGCTGGCCGCCTTCCTCATATCCCACATAGCCCGGAGGGGCGCCGAACAGCCTGGAACTCGTAAACTTCTCCTGATACTCGGACATATCGACCCGAATCAGGGCATCTTCGCTGTTGAAGAGGAACTCAGCCAACGTTCTGGCAAGTTCTGTCTTCCCGACGCCTGTCGGACCCAAGAAGATGAATGAGCCGATGGGCTTCCGCGCTTCCTTTAACCCCGCGCGTGAACGGCGAATGGCTCGAGCGACCGCCGAGATCGCTTCATTCTGACCGACCACTCGTTTATGGAGAAATTCTTCCATGCGCAGCAGCTTATTGGATTCTTCCTCTTCGAGTTTGAAGAGCGGGATCCCGGTCATCTTGGAGACCACGTACGCCACGTCTTCTTTGCCGATCACCGGCTTGTTCTTCTCCTGATTCTTTTTCCACTCCCGTTTGGATTCGTCCAGGAGCTTGCGCAGCCGCTCTTCTTCCTCACGGTGGCGCACGGCTTCCTCGAAATTCTGCATCGAGATCGACAATTCTTTCTCCCGAGACACTTTCTTCAGCTCTTGCTCCATCGCTTTCAGCTCCGACGGAAGTGCGTAGGTCTGAAGCTTTGCGCGCGATCCGGTTTCGTCGATCAAATCGATTGCCTTGTCGGGCAAGAATCGGTCGGTGATGTACCGGTCGGACAGCTTGACGGCTTCGACGATCGCGTCTTCCGTGATTTCCACGCCGTGATGTTCTTCGTAGCGATCCCGCAGTCCTTGAATGATCAGCACGGTTTCGTCGAGGTTGGGCGGTTGAACATGGATCGGTTGGAATCGCCGCTTCAGCGCGCCGTCCTTTTCAATATGTTTGCGGTACTCATCCAGCGTCGTGGCTCCGATACACTGAATCTCGCCCCGTGAGAGCGCAGGCTTCAGCATGTTCGACGCATCGATAGAGCCTTCGGCGGCGCCGGCCCCGACCAGGGTGTGGAGTTCATCAATGAAAATGATGATGTTGCCGGCTTGAACGATCTCCTTCATCACGACCTTGAGACGCTCTTCAAACTGGCCCCGGTATTTTGTGCCGGCCACGAGCGAGCCAAGATCCAACGCAATGACACGGCGGGAGAGAAGGTTGTCCGGAACTTCCGACTGGACGATCCGCTGGGCGAGTCCCTCGACGATGGCCGTTTTGCCGACACCGGATTCGCCGATGAGGACGGGGTTGTTCTTGCTTCTTCGGCTGAGGATCTGAAGCACGCGCTCGATCTCGTCGGCTCTCCCGATGACCGGGTCCAATTGGCCTTCTTGAGCAAGCTGGGTCAGGTCACGCCCAAATTCGTCGAGTGCCGGTGTATTGCTCTTCCGATCGCGCTCACGAGGAGCAGACTTTCGGAGAAAGGTCACGGTCAATTGTCGCGCAGTCAGGAGGTTCGCGCCCAAGCTGCGGAGGATTTTTCCGCCGATCCCTTCCTCTTCCCGGAGCAGGCCCAAAAGAAGATGTTCGCTGCCGATATGGTTATGACCCAGAAGGCGGGCTTCCTCGACCCCATATTCGATGACTTTCTTCACCCGCGGGCTGAACGGAATCTCGCCGAACGTCATCGTGGTTCCTCCCCCGGGCAGATTGCGCTCGATTTCCAAGCGGATCTGTTCCGTGGAGAGTCCCATCTTTTTCAGAATCATGAGGGCGATGCCGTCGGACTCACGGAGTATCGCCAAGACGAGGTGCTCGGTCCCCAGGTAATCGTTCTGGTGCCGCTCGGCTTCCTCACGTGCAAGGATAATGATCTTTCGACCTTTGTCCGTGAATCGTTCGAACATCCTGCCTCCTTCTGGTGGATGCGAGTAATGGCTGCGTTCGAGCAAAACCCATGGAAAAACTTGGCCTAATTCTAACCAGAGCGCTCTTCAGAGTCAAGGTTGGGCAGAAAAATGACAGCATCATGATGCCGTGTAGCGGCGGCGTCATTTCTTTCCTCGAACATGCGCGGTGCTTGCAACGCTCGCGTTGACATGAAAAGAACCGTCCCGATACAATCCCGCACTCTCCAAATGGTCCTTGAGTCCGGCATCCATGAAAAATAAAAGTATCGGGATTCTGACCAAACCGAAATTCCCTGAAGTCAAGACCACGCTGCAAGGGGTGGTGACATGGCTCAGGGCTCGGAGCATCGATGTACTGCTTGATACCACGTCGGCGACGATGCTGGGTGAACAGGGTGGAGTCCAAAAAACGCAACTGGCCGGCAAGGCAGACGTACTGCTCGTCCTAGGGGGCGACGGGACGATGCTCAATGCCGCACGGCTGGCAGGAGAACGAAGCATTCCGATCTTGGGCGTCAACATGGGAGGACTCGGGTTCTTAACCGAAGTCCGGCTGGACAATCTGTATCCTTCGCTCGATCGTGTGTTCGCCAATGATTTTATCCTCGACGAACGGCTTATGCTGAAGACGCATGTCCATCGGCATGGCGAAACAGTTGCGCGGGGTGTGGTGCTCAACGATGTCGTGGTCAGCAAGGGGACCCTGGCCCGTATGATCGAATTACGGATCGCGATTCAAGGCCAGTTCGTGACAAATCTAAGGGGAGACGGTCTGATCGTCGGTACTCCGACGGGATCCACCGCCTATTCGCTGTCAGCCGGCGGCCCTATTATCAATCCAGCCGTGCAATCGTTAATTCTGACGCCGATCTGTCCGCATACGCTGGCACATCGGCCATTGATCGTTCCAGGAAATGTCGAAATCGAAGTGACGTTGACCAGCAAAGACGACGGAGCGATGGCCACGCTTGACGGACAAGTCGGTATTGCGATGACACAGGGTGATACGGCTGTGATTCAGGCCTCAGATCACCGGACCAGGCTGATTCGGTTTCCGGAAAGCCATTACTACGATGTGCTGCGGGAAAAACTGAAATGGGGAGACGGCTGATTGCGAGGCGACCGCCGCTGAACCTACCGCCGGCTCCGTTCGATCAAACTCAGCATGTCTTGATTCGCCGCGAATTTGAACTCGCCGATAGAGTCGGACCCTCCGGCATGCGTTTTTTCAGCCGCTTCCAGCGCTCGGAGTCCTTTCACATCAACGGGACGGCTATGGCGGGCTTTCAACAGCTCGTGCAGTTTGTCGAGCACGACCTTGGCTTGGCTGCCGGCGTTCTTGGTCGCGAGATATCGTCCGACGACCTCCGCGCACCAGTCCCCATCACGCTTGGCCACACCGACGAGACCTTCGCTGGCTTTCCTGGCCCAACCGGCAAGAAAGACGCCGTCCACAACGTTGCCGGTGCTTTCATCGTACGCCTGAAAGAGTGCATCATCGGGGTCATTGCCCGTCTTGTTGGGATTGGTGACGAATATGCCGCTCTTATATGGGAGGCCCACCGTTTGGTCGACTGTGTCGCCGACCGCGAAGACCACCGCATCGCATGGAAACTCATAGTACTGCTTCAGGCCGACTGCGACCGTATCCTCGCCTTTTGGATCGAGCTTATTGTCTTCCATTTCCAGCCCGCGCACACGGTTGTGGCTATCGACGAGAACACGCTTCGGTGAGGCCAAAAATCTGAACCCCATCGCGGCATCGCTGGCTTTCGGTTCGCATTTGGTGAATTCGTCCATGAGCCCCTTCAAGACGTCATCGGCCTTTTGACCGACCGCAGCCATGCGATCCGTAATACGTTCAAACTCTTTTTTGATCCCATCGAGATCCATATTGGCACAGACGGCTCGAATCTCTTTGGGATTGTACTTGCGCTCGACCGGGCCACGCCTGACGACGGCCGTCACGCGGTCCACCTTCTTGTAGCGGATCAGCCAGTGGGAGATATCGACCATCACATCCCCTGCCCCGATGACCGCCACGTGTCGGCCCATCTCGAAGGGACGGTCTCCAAAACCGGGAAGCCGATTGAAGTGATAGACGACATCCTTGGCGTGGAATACGCCTTTGGCCGAATCTCCTTCCACACCGATAGCCTTGGTACCCTGCGCGCCGATTGAAAAAACGACCGCACCGGCACCGAGCCCGCGCACGTCTTCGACCGTGAGATCCCGTCCGTTTCCTATGGAGACATTTCCCAAATAGTGAACGTTCGGCTGTTCCAACAATTCCCAGTACTGCTTCTTGAGCCCACCCCTGAGTCTCAGCTTTGAGGGGAAGATGCCATATTCCGCCAGCCCGCCGAACTTGATGTCGCGATTTAGGATGATGACCTCATGGCCCGCCTTCGAGAGTGAACTGGCGACAGCCATACCGGCTGGTCCGGCCCCGGCCACAATAATGACGTGTGTCTGCGCTGCGCTCATAGGTTGATTCCTAGGTGAAATAGATAGAGAAAAGTCTAGAACCTCAACAGTTCCGCGGACTTTAGCACAGCCATTTATCAGCTGTCAAAGCGCGAATGGGGGAACGATCATCAATGAATGGAGAGGGCAACTTCAGAGTGAGAATAGAGAAACAGGACCCGCTACGGTAGAAAGACATAACGAACTTCCTGCAGAACTCTTCTCCCTGATCCGTTCCTGCTGGAGATCGCTCTCGCTGTGACCGTACCGAAATCCGACTCCCGCGCAACCGGACTAGGACCGTCTAACATGGAATACCGTGAGTGCCGCTTTCAGTCTGGCCTTGAGCAAGATCGCCTTGTGCATGCGAAAGGTCGGCAGCGTTTCGACCGATTCTTCCCAACTGACCTGCAGTCCCTGCCGCATCAGCGATTCCCGAAGACCGGCAGGTCCTACAATAAACGCATTCCCGCCTGATCGCAGGACCTGCTGCAGCCTGGTAACAGCCGTCGCCAACCCGGCCGGGGAACCGAACGAATCATAGGGCAGCCACTGATAGACAAGGTCGTAGGGCTGCTGACCCGCAATGGATTCCTCCCAGGCCGTATCAGGCACAAAGCGGATTCGCCGCAGCCACTCCCACCGCTGCACTTCGGCGCACTGGGTCCAGAGTTGCTGCGCCTGGCGCTGCGCATAGGCGGCATGGCGACTACTGACGGTGTAGTCACGCGGCCGATCGAAAGGAATACAGGTCGAGATCACCGCGTCCCCGTTGTCGATGAGCACCCGTTCTGCCAGCGAGAGGATCCTCCCAATTTCCCGGTCCTGCTCCCCCATATCTTGTAGATAATCTGCGACAAACGGTTGCGCCGAAAGCTCGCCGATCTCCCCGTCGTCTTCAGGATAGAACAGTACTGCTCCATACGCCTCCGTGGGAGGCACCGACGGACATCCTTGTACAAAAACCGTCCGCCAATCGAGGGGACTGGCGGGAACCGCGGTGGAGGGCGTAGACGACGCAGCGATCCCGATATTCGTCCGTACGACTGTGTCCGCTGTCCGGTCTCGCAGGATCAACTGCCCGCCGCTCACCCTGAGGCTGCGGTCCAGCGGAACCACCCGGCGGCCGGCCGGATTCACATACGAGAGCCCGGCAGAATCCCCGGCAAGCGTGGCCTTTTGCACAGCTCCACCCTGAACGGTCATACACAGCCCTTGCGCCTCATCAAAATAGCGGACCGGTGGGTCTTTGGCGGGAAGCCAGGTCACAAGATGTGATCTCGTCGAATCCAGGAAAAGCGTCGACGGACTTCCACCACCCGGCGCGTGGGGGATAAAGAAGGCGCTGAAGAGCCGGAATGCCGCTTCAGACGGGTAGGTGGGAATGCCGCGATAACGCAGTACGGGCGGGGCGGACGGTGACTTATTCTGATCATCGTAGAGCCCGCGAATCAGTTCGAACGCCGCAGAGCCGGTTCCGGGCAGTAACGACTTGAACAGTTCGACCACGGGAAGAAAATCGATGCGGTCCCAATGCATGGCGCCCATGCAGGACATGAAATGAGGATGATCGAACCCCTCATCGTCCAGCGTGTAGAACGCATCTTTCCGGTGGCGAATGGTCGCCATTCCGTTCGCATCGATCCGAAGGTCCTCGTCCTGAAAGAACCACCGCACCGCCTCGATCGGGACTCGCAAGGCCTGAGCGGCCATGGCCCGAAGATCGTCCGGCGTGACGCGCTGCCAACCCGGCTTCGCAGCCAGGTTCAACCTGCTTTCATTCACTAGGCCGCTCGGCTTCAGTCCGACCCACCGGCCCCAATCAAGGCGCAACCGAGCTCTCGCCAGCGAGACACTCCCGCTCGCATTCGATTCCCACTCACACTCATGTAAGGGATGGCCTGTCGGATCGGTTGCAAGAAACCGCCGTCCATCCGGACGATAAAACACCAGATGCCCGGTTGAGAGGGTTTCGACACGCCCCCCGGCCTGATCAAAATTTTTCGCAAGCGCGCGCGTAGACGGGAAACAAAGATGACCGGGGGTATTCAGGGCGAACGCAACTGGATCGGGGGGCATCTACTCGCGGATCTGGCCGCTCCCCAGTACGATAAACTTGAAGCACGTCAGTTCCTCGAGTCCCATGGGCCCTCGCGCATGGATCCTCGAGGTACTGATGCCGATCTCGGCCCCGAGGCCGAATTGATAGCCGTCATTGAGTCGAGTGGAGGCATTCACGAGGACGGCGCCGGCATCGATTTCTTTGAGAAACCGCATGGACCGGCCGTAGTCCGACGTGATGATGGCTTCCGTGTGATGTGACCCATACTGAGCGATGTGCTCCATCGCCTCGTCCATGTTCTTGACGATTTTCACCGCAAGAATCAGGTCGAGAAACTCCTTCCCGTAATCCTGCTCGCTTGCCGGTTTGGCCTCGGAAATCAACTGGCAGGTCTTGGGACACCCTCGGATTTCGACCTGTGCCGCCGTGAGACTTGCGGCCAGCTTCGGGAGCAGCGTCCGCGCAATCGATTGGTGGATGAGCAGCGTTTCCATGGCATTGCAGGTCGAAGGCCGTTGAGCCTTGGCGTTCACACAAATTGATTCCGCCATCGCCGGATCTGCCGTAGCGTCCACGTACACATGGCACACCCCGGCATCATGTTTCACCACGGGAATGGTCGAATGCTCGGCAATGATTTTCATGAGCGATTCGCCGCCACGGGGAATGATCAAGTCGATAAACCGGTCCTGCTTGAGCAGCACCAGCACCACCTCACGGTCCGATCGCCCGACGAACGTAATCGCGCCGGCCGGGACACCGGACTTTTCAGCCGCATCAGAGAGGATGGCGGCGATTGCGGTATTGGAATGAATGGCTTCGCTGCCGCCCCGCAGCACACAGACATTCCCGGATTTGAGAGAGAGGGCCGCCGAATCTGCAGTCACATTGGGACGCGACTCATAAATGATCCCGATGACACCGATGGGCACGCGTACACGTCCCACCTGCATCCCGTTCGGCCTCGTCCACATGGAGGGTGTCATCCCCAAGGGGTCGGGCAACTTGGCCACTTCACGAATACCAGCGGCCATGTCAGCAATCCGCTTCTCCGTAAGGCGCAGGCGGTCCGCCATCGCCTTTTTCTCCGGCATGTCCCCAAACGACTCGAGATCTTTTTCATTCGCAGCGAGAAGCTCTTCCGTCTTTGCTTCAAGCGCCTCAGCCATCGCAAGAAGGGCCTGATTTTTCACCGCCGTTGACAGAGCAGCCAGCTTCCCCGATGCACGTTTAGCCTTGGTGACAAGCTCTTCCACGTACTCCGGAATAGGCTGCGGCTGAGTCGGTTCTTCCTCAGACTGGATCAGGATTGGTCGGTCTTGAGCGTCCCTGGCCATACACACTACCCCCAACATTCCCTGCGAGATAGGTCGAGAATACAGTGCTGTTAAGAGGAGGGTCAAGAGCTGGACGACCGCCGATGGGGAGATTTACCGGGCGGCCTACACCGAGCGGCCTAGCACCTGGCGGAAGTACTGGACGGTCTTGACTAAGGCATCTTCAAGTTGGACCGTCGGCTCCCATTTGAGGAATGTCCTGGCGCGGGTAATATCCGGACGCCTGACTTTGGGGTCATCGGCAGGCAGCGGATGGTAACGAATCTCACTGGACGAATCGGTTAACCTCAAAATCATCTTGGCGATTTCCAAGACCGTCAACTCCCTCGGATTGCCGATATTGACGGGATCATGGATGCTGCTTTCTTGATTCCCATTCTGCTTGGTCAAAAACGACTTCCGGTCGGTCCGTTGTTCCACCGTCTTATCCGAGGGCACCAGCAACAGGGCAACGATGCCCCGAACAAGATCGTCCACATAACAGAAACTGCGGGTCTGAGAACCATCGCCGAACACGCTCAACGCCTTCCCCTGAAGAGCTTGAACGATGAAATTCGACACCACCCGTCCATCGTGCGGCCGCATACGGGGACCGAAGGTGTTAAAAATCCTGGCGATCCTCGTATCCACTCCATGATATCGCTGATAGGCCATCGTCATCGCTTCGGCAAACCGCTTGGCTTCGTCATAAACTCCGCGCGGGCTGATCGGACTGACGTTCCCCCAATAGGATTCGGGTTGTGGATTCACGAGCGGGTCTCCGTAGACTTCCGACGTGCTCGCCAGCAGAAACCGGGCGCCTTTCGCCTTGGCCAACCCCAGTACCTTATGGGTCCCCAATCCTCCGACTTTCAATGTGGCGATGGGCATATCAAGATAATCTTGCGGACTCGCAGGAGAAGCAAAGTGCATCACGGCATCGAGGGGGCCTTCTACATGAACATAATCGCAAACATTGTACTTGATGAACGAGAACGACTCATTCCCCATCAGATGAGCGACATTCTCGACCTTCCCGGTGCTGAGATTATCCATGCAAATCACCTGATGCCCCTGGCGAAGGAGAGACTCGGCGAGATGGCTCCCAAGAAACCCTGCTCCCCCCGTGATTAAGATACGCATGTCCCGAACTCCCTTCGACGTATGAGTAGTGAGTCGTTCACGGGCTTGCCTGGAGCAAGAAGGAAACGCGTTGGAACAAGCGATGTTCCCTACTCTGGTTGATTCGATGCAGATGAAGCGTCACTGAACGAAGTCCGCCTATTTCCTTCCGCCGGAGTCATTGAAGACCCGCCCCACCGGACTGAACCGGTGTGGGAAACGATGGCGTGGCGCCCGGAGCCGTCGGCAAGACGCTTCCCCCGATGGAAGGATTAGGATGTTGGAACACCCAGTCGTAATAGGTCGGCTTCCCGTCGAAATGACGAACGACCGGGGGAAAATCGTGCTGTTTGATCGGCCTGCTCCTGCTCTTGCTCCGGACCCCCATGATGCCGCCTGTAGGCGCCCGTACCAATTCCCATTCCCCATGTCCAACCGGGTCAAAATACACCTTTCTGAGGAAAGGTTTGGGAAGCCTGGTCAGATCGGCCAGCGTCTGGGGATAGACCTCGCCGGGCATGACTCTGCCTGCCTTCGCGCTGGTCGAATAGAGGGCGAGGGCCTGCTGAATTTCAATGCCTTTGGCCAGCAAATCCGCTTCCAACTCCCGTTGCACCATGGTCTTCCACTGTCGAGCGGCCACCGACATCGCCACCCCGATTAAGACGATGGCAATCATCAACATGATGTACGAGAAGCCCCGCTCTCCACCTCCCGCTGATGCCGGTTTGATCTGCATAGGGCGTCGGTCACTGCTGCGCAGGCGGCTCTTCGGACAACGGCACGGTTTGATCGATGCGGGCGCCGGTATCGCGGATCGTCACACTTTCCGGGGTGATCGCCTTGAGCACCAGATGCTCCTCGACGTGATCGCCGACTTTCACGGTCAGCACATCTTCGTTCTTGCTGAGCACGGCAATGTCCGTATTCTTTTTTCGGCCCTCGCCCATTCGAAGAAACCCAAGGTACCGATACTGCGCCAGCTCCACCACAGCCGCTTGTTCCAGTAATGCCTGCTCTACAGTCTGATCTTGCTCACTCACCTGGGGCGCCTCATTGCCGACAGGGAGCAGCCCATCCGGGCCGGGCACCGCAAAAATATTTCGGGGAGCCGTAAAGATCGCCTCCCGCTGGGTGCGCGTCGACGCAAGTAATTCAAGATTCACGCGCAAGCCGCCCGTTTTTGCCTTCGGGAGCCGGCCGAAGGATGCGGAACCGGTCACATTCGTAAGCGGAACACGAACCGGCTCCTTCAAAGCCCCCCATTGCCAGACAGCAAGTCCCATCCAGACAAAGACCAATACGGCAGCAAGAATGGTTTTTCTCTTCGCATCCATGGTTACTCGGCGAACTCTTGCACAGGGGGCCTGGCGGCTTCCGCACGGAGATACGTGGCGATCTTGATGGTAAAGGTCAGTGTCTGATCCTGCCCGCCCCCGGAGCGGGCCAATTCGAGATCTTCGATAAACAAAAGCTCTTCAGCAGTCTCCAAATCATAGATGAATCGACGGAGATCCTCGTACCGCCCGCTCATTGACCCCTGCAACACCCCTTTGCTCGTATCGGCCACGAGAGTCGGCTCGGTCTTGTACGATAAGGCCGGCAAGGTGACTCGATCGCGCTTCGCCTCTTCCGAAATGCCCAACGCCAAGGGAGCGAAATCCCGCTCAGCGGGCAGCACCGCCCATACTTGGCTGAGGTCTTTTCTGGCTTTTCTTGCCTCTCGATGATGCAGAAGCAGCTGCCGCGTCGAGGTCCACTCTTTCTCCAAGCGCTCACGCTCAGATTCGGCGCCCACCACACCGATATCATGCACGAAGGAAAGCAGGAGCAGAAGACCCAGCGCGATTCCCACCCACGGCAACAAGGGTGCGAACGGCTGCTGCAACAGAAGAACCAGGCGATCCCTCATCAGCCCTACGCTCCTTCCCGGCGATACCGCAGGGTGACGTCGAATTCGACCAGCCCGTTTGTCCCCGCACGGTGCTGCGCCAGCACCGGATCCTTGAACGTGGGATGATCTTGAAGTCCGATCGTGAAGGCGGTGATATCTTCCAAGCTCATGGCGGTCCCCGTGAGATGAACCGTGGTACCGCCCGTGTCGAGACGAACACTACTGAGCACGAGCCGCGGAGGGATCGCTTGCTCTAATCCGGTCAGGAACTTTGTCCAGGAAAATGTTCGTTTTTCGAGCAACTGATTGGCCAGATCCACCTCAGCGGGCAATCGCTGTAACGCGCCTTCGGACAAGTCGATCCCTTCTTGCCGAGCCTCGGCAACCAATTGGTCGTCCTGTTGGCGGGCTCGATCAAGTTCGGCTTCGATGGTCCACGATTCTTGATATCCCAAGACCGCCTGGCCGGCACTCCAGAAAATACCCAACGCGAGCACGGCACAGCTTCCGACCGACAGCGTTCGGAGCGGAGCCATGACGGGCCGATACCGACTGCCCAGATTAATGTGGAAATAGTCGTCGGTGCCGCCCAGCAATGGAATATGCCTGAGCGGCTCGACAAGCTGTCCAATCGAAAAATTTGCCGACCCCATACTAGGACACTCCCGCCAGTGCAGCCAATGAGGTCATGCTCCGATGGCTCCCCTTCGTCACCCAACCAAGCGCCTCGACCGATCCCCATCCCAATTGCTCGACAGACAAGTCAAGGCCGGCCTCAACCTGCGCTTGCAAGGCCGACAGGTCTCCATCGGCGCAGACGACTGCTTCTTTGATGACGGCGGAGGGATATCGTTGCTGGCAGGCATCCAGCGAGGCTCCGCATTCTTCAAGAATTTTGTCCAGCATGTCGGTGTTCGCACTGACGGCCGCCACCTCGCCGCCCAGAGGCTTACACCGATAGAACAGCAACCGCCCCCGTTGAAAAACCATCGTCGTCAGCGCGCGATCCGACAGATTGACCCAGAGAAAGTCCCGCCGCTGCCAGTCCGATCCACCGGAGGCCTTCCGCCACAGGTCGAAGAGCCGCAAACTGGTCATCCCGACTTCATGAGGGATCAATCCAGCGGATTCACAGAGGGCTTCATACTGATTCAGGACAGATTCCTGAATCGCCACAGCCAGTACAGTGTGCGTTCGATGTTCGCTTCCCGGCAGGCCGGGAAATACTTGTGATACCACCTTCGCCCCGCCCAATGGGAACAGCTGCTCCTGCCCCAGCCGCCATCGGATCAACGCATCACGCTCGTCGCGTTTCACGGGAAGCTGGTCAAGGTGCAACACCACGGCGCGCACGGCGACATCAGGGAGGAGCAGCGCAATTCGCCGCGGAAGGTCCGACACAAGCGAGTGCCCCGCAATCTGCACCTCCGGGCCGGAACCTGTGATGGCGCGAATGCGGCTCTCCAAGGCCGGGAGATCCGACAGATTCTGATCCGCCGGAGACGGCTTCACCGTGCCGTCCGGAAGCGGAGACATCACACATCGATGCCGTCGACGCCCCCGCCAATTTCGTTCCGTTTCGGCCCACGCCACGGAATCGACCCCGAACTTCAGACAGCGCTGCGGCCGGCTGCTGGCCCATCCCCACATCGCCTACCCTTCCTCGCTGAAGGTCACGCGATTAATCTCACGCAACGACGTTTCACCGCTCAGCACTTTCTTCAGCGCCGATTGCCGAAGCGTGATCATCCCGTCCGTCACGGCGCGATACCGGATTTCGGAAAGCGGCCGTTCCGCGAGAATCATCTCTTTAATCTCATCGGTGAGATCCAGAAATTCCGTGATACATTTCCGCCCGCGGTAGCCGGTGCCATGACACTGCGGACAGCCTTTCCCCTCATAGAACGGAGTATCCTTATATTGCTCATAGTCCAATCCTGACTCTTCAATAAGGATCTGCTCGACCTTGACCGTGGTTCGACAGGATGGACAAAGGATACGGACCAATCGCTGCGCCAAGACACAGTTGAGTGCGGCGAGGAAGTTGTACGCGTCGATGCCCATCGAGGCAAAGCGCCCGATCACATCGAAGACGTTATTCGCATGCACCGTGGTCAGCACCAAATGGCCGGTGAGAGCCGACTGTATGGCGATCTGCGCCGTCTCGGCATCCCGGATTTCGCCGACCATGATCTTGTCCGGGTCATGGCGAAGGATGGACCGGAGGCCGCGCGCGAAGGTGAGGCCTTTCTTCTCGTTCACGGGAATCTGCACCACCCCGGACAGCTGGTATTCGACCGGATCTTCGATCGTGATCAACTTGTCTTCGTGTGTGTTCATCTCCGAAATGGCGGCGTACAACGTCGTCGTCTTACCGCTTCCCGTCGGACCGGTGACTAAAACCATGCCGTAGGGACGCGTGATCGCCCGCCGGAACCGCTTCAGATCCTCGGGATTGAATCCCAGCCGTTCAAGTTTCAACGCCGATACGCCGGTCGTAATCGATTCACGATCCAAAATTCTGATCACGACCGATTCGCCGAAGACACTGGGCAGGATGGAGACCCGAAAATCCACGGTCTTTCGATCCAGCCTCATGCGAAAACTGCCGTCTTGAGGCACTCGACGCTCGGCGATATCCAGTTCGGACATGACTTTGAGGCGTGAGACCAAGGGTGCATGCAACCGAATATCGAGCGGCTCCATGGCCGGAATGAGGATGCCGTCCACACGAAGCTTCACCTTGGTCGCCCGGTCGGCTGCTTCGATGTGAATGTCGCTCGCGCGACGCTGCATCGCGCTGAGAAGAATCGAATCGAGCAGTTTGACGGCAGGGCTCTGGTCTTCCGCAGCATGGTCGACGGTAAGGATTTCCTCGCCTCGATCATCTTCTTTGACCAAGACCGACCGGTACTCCGCTTCGAGTTCACGGAGCGCCTGGCTGGACCCTTCACTGCGCTCCAGTGCCGCAAGGATCGCACTCTTGGAACTGACGACCCGATCAAGAGGCTTCCCGATCAAGAGTTCCAATTCGTCCAAACCCAACAAGTTCTGTGGATCCGCAATGGCAATGGTCAGCACGCCGGCACGCTCGGCAATCGGCACAAACGGCAATCGCTGCATCAGCTTGACCGAGATCTGTTCGTAGTATTGTTGGTCGACCCGAAAATCCGTCAGCGGGTCGTAGGGCAGGTCATACTGAGCCGCCAGCGCGCGGGCCAGCTGATCCTCGGAGAGGAGTCCTTCTCCCATCAAAGTTTGCCCCAACGATGCCGCGACTCCGCCCAGTCGACGAAGCACATCTTCGACCGTCTGCTTCGGAATCACGCCCTGGCCGACCAACACCTCTGCGAGAGACGGCCTGGCAAGGCTACGCGCCATGCGGCACCTCCTGCATCATGATATCCTTCCTCATCTGCTGCATCCGCTCTCCACGCGATCTATCCGACCGTGCCGGCCATCTGAAACACCGGCAAATACATGACGATAACAATACCGCCGACCAGAACTCCCATGACGAGCAATAAAGCAGGCTCAATCCACGTCGTGAGCTGGGTAAGCCTGGTATCGAGATCGGATTCATAAAACTCGGCGACGTCCCGCAGCATCGCATCGAGCGAGCCTGTTTCTTCTCCGACCGACAACATCTCGATCGCCAATTTCGGAAGCACCTTGGGCCGATCGAGCGCAGCCGCCAGCGTGACCCCTTCCCGAATCTCGTTGACCGCCTTCACCATTCCGTGTGAGATCCATCGATTCGAAACGGCTCCTCGTGCACTGTGCAAGGCGTCGACCAATGGAGTCCCTCCGGCGAGGATTGTTCCGAGCGTGCGTGTCAGTTGCACCGTGTTGTGCTTGATCACAACGGGACCCAAAAGCGGAAGGTTCAGCATGAACCGATCGACGGCGAGACGGCCGGCCGGTGTGGCATAGTAGGCACGGATCCCCAGCGCGAGACCGACCATAAGCACGGCCGCGGGCAGAAGCCGCGACTCGGCATGCCTGACCAGATCGAGCAGCGTCTGGGTCGCCCACGGCAATGTCTTCGCTGATTCCCCATAGACCGACACGAAGGTCGGCATGACGTAGGTCAAGAGGAAGCCGATCACGGCCAGGCCGATCACAATGAGAAATATGGGATAGGAGAGCGCTTTCGTCACCTTTTGGCGCAGTCCGATCATGAGCTTCAGATACGTGATATACCGCTGGAGCACTTCCTGGAGATTGCCCGACTGCTCTCCCGCTTTCACGGTCGCAATGTAGAGCTCGGAGAAATAAGAAGGATGCCGGGCCAGCGCGTCCGAGGCCGATGATCCGCCCCGGATATCTTCCCGTACATCGCGCAACGTGTGCCGAAATCCCGCATGGCCGGCACGCTCGATCAGCAGATCCCATACACGTAACACCGGCAACCCGGACTTGACGAGGGCGAATAACTCTTGGTTGAACACCAAGAACTCCCCCAGCGGAAGCCTTCCCCACGACCACGACTTTCCCGGCATCGCCGCCGAACCGATCCCTCGGCGGTGGAGCTTGAAGACCAGCAATCCTTGGGATTCTAATTTGGTGCGAACCAGCGATTCATCCTCACCCTCGACTTGACCGTCGAGTGTGGATCCATCAGGCCGGGCGACTCTGTACGCAAATACCGCCATAAGACTGGACCTTCGAGGCTTGCTGCAGAGAGAACCGAACCCTACTCAGTGTTCTCGCGCTCGCCTGTAACAGCCGGCTCAGTCAGCCAGAGGGCTTGACCGGCCTGGATATAATTGTCGGAGAGCCGGTTGATCGCCATCAGACGCTTGAGGGGAATGCGATGCCGTCGCGCGATGCTCCACAGAGTATCGCCCGGCTTGACTGAGACGCGCGCAGGAGCGGTCATGCCCGGATTGGGAACCGGCATGGTGCCGGACGATGCGTCTTCTTGCAGACGGACAGCCGGAGCGGCGGCAATTCCGGGGGTCGCTTCAAACGGTGCCGGCTGCTCGAGCCTCGCAGGCGCCATTCCTGATGGGCGTCCTTGTGAAGAGGGAAGGCTGGCCGGAACCATCCCTGTGCTGCGGGTTTCGCCCGCGTGCTTCCCGATTTTGGATAGCTGCTTTTGCAGCTGCTTCAGCTGATTCTGCAGGACCGCCCCGGTTCGAGCCACGCGCTCCCGTTCAGTGCGGGAGCCGGCCAACTCCTCTCGCTGCAGATCGATCACGTAGCGGGCTTCCACCAGTCGGCGTTCCGCCTCCCGAACACGTCCTTCCAGCTGAGCCCGGGCGATTTGTACATCAGCCAGTTCCTGCCGGCGCGACTCGACTTCCGCGCGCAACTCAGCAATCGTTCGCTGCGCATCCCGGAGCGACGTCTTGAGCGTATCCACCGTCAATTGGAGATCGGACGCTTCCGGCTCATCGATAAACTCAAGCGGACCACAAGCCGCCATGAATCCCAAACCGAGTGCGAGCACCCCGAAAGAGACGGCACCGTGCAACATCTTCAGCAGAAGCTCCCGACACGGCACCGGGGGTTTAAGAGGAGAGAACATCGCGCGCGTGTTTACCATTTGTTATACGCAGTCCCGTTCGTGCCGACCAGGTCCGACCCGGAATACACATCAAAAACCCCGCCCTCAGTGGGTTCGGTAATCTCCTGCCAGGAGCTTGATGAATTCGTAAACGGATCTTTGGGAAGGGCCCGCAAATATCCGGCCACGACAAGTCCGTCCAAGGAAAGAGGATACTTTCCCTGATCAGCCCGGTGATGGTCGAGCAATTCCCGCATCGTAAAGAGATCTTGCCGCAACACCGTCTCCCGTGCCTTCATCAAGGACGACTGATAGGACGGAACCGCAATCGTGGCCAGAATCCCGATGATGGACACCACAATCATAAGCTCAATGAGCGTGAAGCCCTGCGAATTTCCTCCACACCCTCTACCAATCCTGATACTTCGTTCCATCAAGGGCGGCTGCCTCGCTTTGAGTCATCACGTCGTAGACATCTTCGCCGCACCAACTCGACGGCTTCGGTCGGTCCCTGTAACAACGCAGGATCCAGTCGGATTTGCCGGTCAACGGATCCACCGGCATTACGCGCAAGTAGCGTCTGACCGTCGTACCCCGAACAGTCGCTTCCTCTCCGGTCAGTTTCACCCCAAGCAACATATCGAGAGACTTGGGGTAGCCGTATGGACTGGTGACCTCTTTGCACGTCAGCTTATTCTTGACACAGACCGATCCAAGCAAGACGTCTCCATCGCGATTCCATTCAAGCTTGAACGCATCGATGGCGCTTCGAATAGTCCGGAGATACTGGCGCAATTCAATTTCCTGGGCGCGTTTCGCCGACACCTTGCTGAGCGGCATGGCGACCGAAGCCAGGATGACCACGATCGTCATCGTCACGAGGATCTCGATCAGCGTGAGCCCGTCCTCCTTCACCGGACTCTCACAACTCCTGTCCCGATTTCCGAAGAAGACACCTGCCCCTCACCGCCTGAATCGGCAAGCTCAACGCGAACAGGAGACACGCCGGGAGCCTTGGCCACAAACGTGACGCTCATGGATCGCGGCGCACGCTGGGACGGGCGGGCCAGCCGGAACGCAATCGTTCCCACGGTGTCTCCATTGCTCCCTGTCGGCGCATCCGATGCGCCGACGATCTCCGCCTCGCCAAGACGTTTGAACTGCAGAATCTTCGGGTCATATTCGAGCGTGAAGACATTCTGGTCTGACGCGCGGATCCTGCCATCGACGATGGCAAGCTTGACCTCTGTACCGGACTGAACGGCCGATTCATCAGGCTGGATGGCGAGAAGAGGATCGGGCGCCGCCAGCTGAGACAAGGAACGGCTGGTCTTCGTCCCTTCAGCGCCTTTCGTTGCAGTGCCGCCGGTTGAGGAGGAATGTGCTCCAGACCCATTCCCCGGGGACGTCGAAACTTTCCGTGCAGCACTCGAGAACATTGGATTCGTCGCATAGGTGAATTCGGTCCCCGACCAGAAAGCCTGATGACTGGAACCGGCCGGAAGCATGGGCTGAGTGATGCGGGGAGTAATGGTCAGGATCACCTCCGTCGTGATCCGTTCCGTCCTGAAGGAACTCAGCCAGTTGCCGATCACCGGCAAATCCCCGATCCATGGAATCGTCACGCGCGTCCGCCGATCTTCTTCCTGAATCAGCCCGCCGAGCACGATCGTTTCTCCATCCCGCATATTCAAGGTCGTTTCTGCAGACCGATTGCCGAATTTGAATTGTTGAATGAGCGGAGAGGTTTGCAACGTCACCTGATCTCCGACTCGGATCACTTCGACTTTCATCTTGAGCGATAGCTCATTGCCCAATCGGATCGAGGGCTCCACCGTCAGTTTGACACCCGTATCGCGAAACTCAATCGACGTGACGGTCGACGTGGTCGGCACGGCTCCGGTCGCGGCTTGCCCGGGCAACACATTTGTGGTGGAGAGAAGAATCGGCTGTTTGTCGCCGATATTGATCTCGGCTTTCTTGTTGTTCATCACGCGCACTTTGGGAGCAGCCAAGGTCTTGGCATCGGATTGCTGCTTAAAGAAATCCAACAGCACACTCGTCGGAAGTTTGAAGAGATAATTATCCGGCCCCAAACTCGTCAATTGGCGGTAAGTCATCTGAACGGCATCTGCAGCCAGCGCTCCGGTGAACCCAGATGCAATCAGGCCGGCACCGGCTTGCTTCGGATAATTCAGCCCATAGGTCTGATTTTTGGTTCGGTTGACTTCCAAAACCTCAAGATCGAAGAGGACCTCCGGCTCTTGCCGATCATTTGCTAGGATGATCTTTTCTGCCAGCTCCAGCTTCTCCGGTTGATCTCGGATGATGATGGCATTGAGCTGCTCATTGGCATGAAGCCGCTTGGAATCCAACATGCCCTTGAGTAAGACCAGCATATCCTTGGCCTTCGCGGTCGAAAGGTAAAACGTCCGGATCATGAGATCTTGGTACTGCTCCTGCTTCTGCTTCGTATTGGGACTGACGATCAGCACACCGGGAGAGACATCGCGGGAAAATAAGCTGTTACTATTGAGAATGAGCTGGAGCGCATCCTCAAAGGGTGTGTCCTGCACCGAAATGGAAATGGGATCGTTCCGGACGTCCTTGTCAAAAATCAACGTGAATCCACCCGCCTTCGCCACCCCTTCCAATACGTCCTTAATCCCTGCGTTTCTGAACTTGAGCGTGATGGGCTGTTTCAGCCGATCGCCCCTCATCAGCGCCTGTTGTTCTTCAGTGAGCCGGCTGATGCTTTCGAGCGGCTCTCGAAATGTGGGATCTAACTCTGCGGACCGTGCGAAACCGCCCATCGCCTCATCGGTTCTTCCAAGCTGAGCCAGCCGCTCCGCCTCACGAAACTGAGATCGAGATTCCTTGAGACGAATGGCCTCTGAAAGACTCGCCTGATGATCCTCGCCGGAGGGTTCAATGGTGAGCGCGCGTTTGAATTGCTCGATCGCAAGGTCCACCTGGCGCTCTTTCAGAAACGCTCGGCCGCGTTCCTCATACATCGCCGCAGCACGTTCCCGGGCCAATGCGTACTTGCTTTGTAGCGAAGGGTCGAAGGGATCGTCTTTCAGCGCCTGCTTGTAGGCGAGGCCAGCCTCCTCCCAATTTCCTGCTGCGAGATGTTGATCACCCCGCTTGGCATCGGGTGAGGCAAACAACGCGCATCCCGTAAAGGCCAAGGCGGCGAGAGCCCGCGTGCTGCGGATAAGTTGGAAACGAAGTTGGGACGGTTTCAAGATCACGTGAAGAGCGCCTTCTTTGTAAAGAGAACAATCATAAAATGGAAGTTCAATGCCAGACGGAGACGTATTCTTATACTACATATTGCGAGGACATTGAAGAGGCTGTCTATATAAAGGGTCCTATTGTCTTTCAGCAGGCCGTTTCCTTCAGGTCTGTCCGTTCAGAACCTTATCCTGAACCTGCCTGGACAATCATCGATGAGGCATTGTTGCGCCAAGAGGTCCAGCCGCCTAGAGACGCCAGTACTTGAGAGAGCCGGGAATCTTTCCAGGATCCAAGATGCTTTTCACGTCGATCAACACGCCGTTCTTCCGGCTGCCCAAAGGCCTCAACAGATCGGCGAGATTCATTTCAACAAAGCTCTTGTGCGCGACGGCAACAACGAGGCCGTCGAGATGGTTCATCTGCTTCCAGTCAACCAGATGAATCCCATATTCCGCGACAGCTTCTTCGGGGTCAGCAATCGGATCATGCACCAACACCTCGACCCCATATTCACGAAGCTCATTGATGATGTCCGGCACTTTGCTGTTGCGGAGGTCCGGCACATTCTCCTTGAACGTCAGGCCCAGCACACCCACTCTAAGTTCATTGGCAGGACGCGACAATTGGCTGAGCAATTTCATGGTTTGCTCGGCCACAAATTTCCCCATGCCGTTATTGATACGCCGCCCCGATAGAATGACTTGCGGATGATAGCCCACGGATTCTGCTTTGGTCGTCAAATAATACGGATCCACCCCGATACAATGTCCGCCGACCAGGCCCGGGAAGAATTTCAGGAAATTCCACTTGGTGCCGGCCGCGTCAAGAACCGACTTGGTGTCGATCCCAAGACGATGGAAGATCAGCGCGAGTTCGTTCATGAGCGCGATATTAAGATCGCGCTGGGTGTTCTCGATCACCTTGGCCGCCTCAGCCACCTTAATGCTGGATGCTCGATGAACTCCGGCCTTCACCACGGAGGCATAGGTATTTGCCACAATCTCAAGTGACTCGGCATCCTGAGCCGATACAACCTTGATGATCCTCTCAAGCGTATGCTCTTTGTCGCCAGGATTGATCCGCTCCGGAGAATACCCGACTTTGAAGTCAGACCCGGCCTTCATGCCTGACTTATTTTCGAGAATAGGGAGACAAACCTCCTCGGTAGCACCCGGATACACCGTCGATTCATAGACAACGATGGTACCGGGAGACATATTGGCACCGATCACTTCAGAAGCCATTCGCAATGCTTTGAGATCCGGTTGGAGCGCTTCACTGATTGGAGTGGGAACCGCGACGATAATGAAATCCGCTGCCTTCAGTTCAGCCGGCTCCCAGGTAAAGTGTATGGTCGCAGCCGCAAGGTTCTCTTTCGATATCTCGCCTGTTCGATCGATGCCCTTCCTCAACTCCTCAATCTTGCCTCTGTTGACATCAAAACCGATTACAGAAGACTGCTTGCCGAACGCGACAGCGATCGGAAGGCCGACGTAACCCAACCCCACGACCGCGACCGACCGCCTGTTCTCGTTCTTCATAACATTCCTCACGCTCCTCGATTTTTTCTTATGGCAACAATGGCAGAAGGCTTTTGTCGAGTCAAGGAAGTGGGAGTTTCCTGTAAGCTCGCGCAGGTTCCGGCAGCCGAGCAAGAATTCTCATCTCAACACGACCGGTGAAGTCCGTGAAATCTGTGTGAGAACCTCATCCGATTAATCCGAATAGAGCATGGCGGTCGCTTCGAAATTCGGTGCATCACACCTTCGACGCTCTCCTGCGTGACAGGTCAATCCTGGTCGTCTCCTGGAATGCCGTCGTTCGAACGCTGCCGATTCCGGTCAACCCTCCTGCTGGATGTGCGGACCTACATGGAAAACCGCTTGGAAATCGAGTAGTTCCGGCCATCATAATCAATGTAATTAATTTAAATATATATATGAATCAACTATTTATGATGTTTATATCTAGAAACTATTGAAGTGTACGCTGTCCTGTTTTGATTCAGGAATGAACGGGCGTCAACGGGGAAATCGATCTGGCCTCCGTTAGGAAGCCTCGCATCTTCAACTCATTGAAAAACAGTTACTCTTTTCTATAACCCCCAACCGGCCGCAGGAAAGACTGCAAAGGGCACCTATCTTGCTGTTTCCCTTTACTGGCACTCGATGGGTCATTGAGAGTGAAACGACCCGCGTAAGTAGAAGCGGAACGGAGACATTGACTCAAATATGCAGCTGATACAGTCCCTGGCAAAACTTCGGTGTGGTGTGATGGCAGGTCTGTCAACACGGAGGATACCGTCCATGCGCCATTCGAGTTCGTCGACACATCAGACGGTCAGGCTTCTCTCTTTAGCAGTGTCCGTAGCGACGGTGGCTTGCCTTCTGCCGGCCTCAAACTATTTGACCTCGGCTGCGCTTGCGCAGAACACCATTTCATCGCACCCACAGGAACCGACAGCCCCAGGCAAAAGAGACCTGTCCAGCCGCCCGCCTTCTATCATGAAACTGCCTCAAAGACGAACGCCTCACAGGCTCATCCGCAAGCCTTTACGCCCGCAAGACAGAGCTGTGCTATCGCCCACTGTACCGGCCGGCGCAACGGCGCCGGCGCCATTAACAGACGATCCCGAGAACGATACCACGACAATAGAGCCGGCCTCTTCAGAGCCGGACTCTTCGCCAAGAAACTCCGGATTTGCACCAAGTGGGATCATTCAAAGTGGTGCGGGCGCCGTTCCGCAGGCATCATCCTCCGTGACCAGCGCTGTCGGAGCAGCATCACCTTCATCATCTCCCAGTAAGACCTCTCTTAGTGGAAATGGATTTACTGCTGCAGCCTCAGGAGGCGCACCGTCATCAGGAGGTTCGAGCAATCCTAGGGCGTTAGGGCGTCTTCTCTCTGAAATGCCCGGGATGACCCAACTTGTTTCTCCTCCATCGCCTCCTCCTGCGCAACCTGAGCCACCCGTCGCCCCTGTACCTCCGGCTATCGGACTCAGCCCGGCCGGCTTGTCCTTTACAGCTCAGCAGGGCGGGAGCAATCCGGCAGCCCAAGCGTTCAGCATCAGCAATACCGGCGGCGGCACACTGACGTGGACAGCCAGCGATAATGCGGGCTGGCTCTCGCTCAGTCCGGCTTCCGGGACCGGCAACGGGACCATCACTGCGACAGTCGCCACCGGCTCACTCGCCGCCGGCACCTACAATGCTCAGATCACCCTGAGCGCAACCGGAGCGGCGTCTCGCTCGGTTCCCGTCACCTTCACCGTCACAGCAGCGCCCACACCGACGATCTCCCGCAGCCCGGCTAGTCTGAGCTTTACCGGAACCCAGGGCGGCACGAGCCCGGCCGGCCAGGCCATCACAATCACCAATTCCGGTTCCGGCACGATGAACTGGACTGCCGGTGACAACGCCAACTGGCTCAGTGTCAGCCCGGCCTCTGGGACCGGAACCGGCACGATCACCGCGAGCGTCAACACTTCCGGCCTCGCCGCCGGTACCTATAACGCCGTGATTACCATTGCGGCCACCGGCGCCACCAATACCCCGCAGACCGTGGCCGTCAGTCTGACCGTCAATGCCGCACCGGTCATCGGTCTCAGCCCGACCAGCTTATCTTTTACGGCCCAGCAGGGTAGCGGCAATCCCGCGACTCAAACCGTCACCATCAGCAACACCGGAGGCGGCACCTTGAGCTGGTCGGCCAGCGATAACGCCGCGTGGTTGAGCGTCAGTCCGGCCTCAGGAAACAGCAATGGCGCCGTTACCCTGACGGCCACAACAGGTTCCTTAGTCGCCGGCAGCTACAGCGGCACCATGACCGTCAATGCGACTGGTGCCACCCCGGTCTCCATCCCGGTTAGCTTCACGGTGACGGCCGCCCCCGTGCCTCCGGCCATCGGTGCCAGCCCCACGAGCTTGTCCTTTACAGCCCAACAGAGCGGCAGTAATCCCGCAACCCAGACCCTCAGCATCAGCAACACCGGCGGCGGCACCCTGACGTGGAGCGCCAGTGACAACGCGGGCTGGCTCTCACTCGCACCAGCTTCGGGAAGCGGCAACGGCGCCGTCACGCTGAGTGTGACCACCGGCTCTCTCACCGCCGGCACCTACAGCGCCGCCGTAACCCTCAGCGCGACGGGCGCTACCTCCGTCACTGTCCCGGTGACGTTTACCGTCAGTGCTGCTCCAGCCATCGGCGCGAGCCCGGCCAGCTTCAGCTTTACTGCCACTGCAGGCGGAGCCAATCCGAGCACGCAAGCGCTCAGCATCACGAACACCGGCGGCGGTACCTTGAGTTGGTCGGCCAGCGATAACGCCGCGTGGTTGAGCGTCAGTCCGGCCTCGGGAAGCGGCAACGGCACCGTCACTCTGACCGCCGCGACAGGCTCCCTGGCCGCCGGCAGCTACAGCGCCGCCGTAACCCTCAGCGCGACGGGCGCTACCCCGGTCACGGTCCCCGTGTCTTTCACCGTCAACGCGGCGCCCACCCCGACGATCTCTCGCAGCCCGGCCAGCCTGAGCTTTACCGGAACCCAGGGCGGCACGAGCCCGGCCGGCCAGGCCATCACAATCACCAATTCCGGTTCCGGCACGATGAACTGGACTGCCGGTGACAACGCCAATTGGCTCAGCGTGAGTCCGGCTTCCGGCACCGGCAACGGTTCCATCACGGCCAGCGTCAACACGTCCGGCCTCGCCGCCGGAACCTATAATGGGACGATCACAATTGCAGCGACCGGCGCCACCAATACGCCGCAGACCGTCGCGGTCAGCCTGACCGTCAATGCCGCACCGGCGGCGATAGGGGCCAATCCCACGAGCCTGTCCTTTACAGCCCAGCAAGGCGGCAGCAACCCGGCAGCCCAGACCCTCAACATCAGCAATACCGGCGGCGGCACCCTGACGTGGTCGGCCAGCGATAATGCCGGCTGGCTCTCGCTCAGCCCAACCTCCGGCACCGGCAACGGGACCGTCACCGCGACGGTCGCCACCGGCTCCCTCGCTGCCGGCACCTACAATGCTCAGATCACCCTGAGCGCAACCGGAGCGGCGTCTCGCTCGGTTCCCGTCACCTTCACCGTCACAGCCCCGGCGACGACAATCACCCTGAGTCCGGCAAGCCTCACGTTTTCAGGAGCCCAAGGCTCAACGACTCCGGCAAGTCAGGCTGTGGCGGTGACGTCAAACAGCAGCTGGACGGCCGGCAGCAGTGCATCCTGGCTCGCAGTGAGTCCGAGTTCAGGGACAAACAATGGATCGTTGACGGCGAGCGTCGATCTCTCGTTGGCTTCAGTTGGAACCAACAGTGCCACCATCACAGTAGCCGGCGGAGGAGTCACGAGAACGACGTCCGTCACCCTGACAGTGACGGCCACGTCGTTGACCGCATCGCCCGGCAGCTTGACCTATACGGCAACCCAGGGCGCCGCAAACCCGGCAAACCAGTCCGTGACAGTCAGTTCGAACGGAACATGGACGGTAAGCGGCGATGCTTCATGGTTATCAGTCAGCCCGGCATCCGGTTCGAACAACGGCACGATCACGGCAAGCGTGAACACCGCCAACGTTTCAGTCGGAACCCAGACTGCGGCCATCACGGTGACCGGCGGAGGAATTACCAGAACCGTGAACGTGACCCTCAACCTCAACGCGCCGGCGACATCCTCAGCAACCTTGATGTGGAATGCGAATACGGAGTCCGACCTTACCTCTTACAGGGTTTATCGATCGACCACCCCAGGAGTATACGGAGCGGCACTGGGGACCGTTCCAGCTGGGACACTAACCTACATAACCTCGGGGCTCCAAATTGGAACGACTTACTTCTTCACTATTACCGCGGTGGATTCGGCTGGCAACGAAAGCCCTCGTTCCAACGAAGTGAGTAAGAGCATTTTTTGATGGATAGCGCTGTCGTAAAGATGAAATCTTACTCTCCCAGACGAGCCCTTGACGGAAGGCAGACATCGAGATGAGTATGCAAAGACCTTCAGTATGGTTAGAGCATACCTGAGGAACGAAACCAGAAGATCATGCATCCAACACACTGGGAAACATATCATTTTCTACCAGAGAGATTCGGATTTCGGCAGGTATTGCTAAAGGCATTTATTTTGCAGTAGTTTATGAAAGTTCTGAGATGAGAGCCGCCAGGTTCAAGAATTCTGGAATGCCCTCTGAATTGGGTCTCGCATAGCCACAACGAGGAGTATGCTGTCATGTTCAACATACGTCGCATCAACCACTCTCTTTTCCTCTCGCGGTTTCTTGTAATTGCGGGGCTATTCGTTCTGGTCGTCAATCCTTCTCTGCTCTTTCCTAATTCAGTTGCAGCGCACCCCTATTTTAACTCCTCCGAACCAGGATGCGATGGAAGCGATTCGAGTATCCTCCTATGCGATGACTTCGATGACGGCGATTGGGCGCAAAGCAACTGCGACTATCCTATGGGAAACAACGGACCATCCTATGCCCCGAATGACGGTTGGTGCATGAACATTTATTACCATAACGCGAATGGAACAACGACCAGCGGGACACTCGGCAATGGGTTTAATCCTCCGGTAGTCCCAGGGTATGCCGTATGCGGCGCCCAAGGGGCAAGTGGAACAAATTGCGCAGCGACCAGCGGACCACGCACCACGCCAAATCCTGCCTCTGAAGGGATGATGGGCCGACACGGCTTCGTCAATGACCGTGAAGTCGATGAACTGTGGATGCGGCTCTACTTCAAGCACCTCCCTGGCTATGTGGGCGGCCATGAAAAGATGTTCGACGTAATTATGAGTAAGGACGCGCCGCCTATCATGGCGTTGAGCTTTAACTATTTCGGCGGCGGCTCTCACTGCGCAATTTCTTACTTACACCAAGACGACGGGGTCAGCGGACAAGCCGATGGCTGGATGTGCCCCAATGTCGGGGCCGATCTCAAGATGGCCACCGGCAGGTGGTACTACGTCGAATTCCACTACAGACTCAACACACCTGGCACCTACAATGGCGTTTTTGAAATGTGGATGAACGACTGTGGCGCGAACGGAACCTGCACCGGTTCGCCCGTTCTACGGACCAGATACACGAACGTCAAATACCGAAACTCGAACGAGAGCCAGTATCGCATGGGCGGCATCTGGCTGGAAAACTGGGCGAACAAGGGCAGCGTCGGCACCACCTACTACGATCAAATTGTCGTCGCGACAAGGCAGGTCGGGTTCGCTTTTTCGGCCGGAGGCGGCGGCGACGCAACCCCACCGGCTGCTCCTTCAAATCTAAGGGTACAGTGATCAACCGGCCGGCGGTTGGGTGCTTAACAGCACCTGACCGCCGAAGCGTGGGTTGCTCCCCCACAACCCAGCCTGCAAACCGACAGATGCACATCAGTCGTTATTCCGGCTCATCGTCATAAGCTGTACGAATCCGCTCCGGCTGAATAACGGACAGCCCTCCGTAGAGATCTGAATACGAGACAATAAAAAGACACCCATGTTCACGTCTTGCTTGCCCAGCCTGTTAGTAGGTTCTCTTCTCCTGCTCGTTGCAGTTCCTGCCGTTTCCCAAGCAGGGATTGCTGCAAGGTACAATGGAGACCAGGGCATCGCGCAGGATCCCGATGTCATTTTTTCGGAGAATTTCGAGGCGCCTCTTTCAACAATCCTCTCCCAGTTCACAGGGTATCAGTCGAACGCGTTCATTCAGTCCGGCGATCGACCGATCGGAAGCAGCGGGGGCAAATCTGTTCTGATTCGCCCGCTCAGCAGCGGCGGCACACTCTATAAGCTGCTTCCCGGAGATTACAATCAGCTGCATCTCCGTTATTACATAAAATACGCGGGTAGCGACTACCATCACAGCGGGGGCTATCTCGGCGGCTATTGGCCGAGAAGCGCTTGGCCGATGGGAGACGCGGGACTCAAGGGAGTGCGAAGCAATGGATCCCGCCTGATGAATATCGGCGTTGAAACCCAGGGAGGTGCCAATGAAACGGTTGCCGACACGCGCATGGATACCTACATGAACTGGGTCGACATGGCAGGCCAAGAAATCGGCGGCGGATGGTGGGGAAGGAACTTCCTGCGGGACCTCAACATTCCCATCAAGTCGGAAGTGTGGCAATGCATCGAGTTGATGATAAAAATGAACTCTGCTGCTACCTCCCACGACGGCGAGCTTGCAATCTGGATCGACGGCTCACTCAAAGCGCACTTCCGACCGGGCGCTCCGAACGGCCAGTTTAATTCTTTCTCTGGAAATTGGGAAATGAACCCGTCAGGGGCGGCATTCGAAGGATTCCAATGGCGTGACATTCTCGATTACGGCCTCAACTGGATAAAAATCCAGAACTACGACCCCTCCGGTACACCGACCGACTTGTTAATCGATGATCTCGTTGTCGCCACGTCCTACATCGGCCCACTCAATGGCTCTCCCCTCGATGCGTCCTCCCCTGCTGCGCCGACCAATCTTCGGATCGTCCCCTGAAACGGCAACGAATACCCGAGAACATGGAAAGCCGTAAAGCTCTGGCACAGACCTGCCGGATGCTCGGCTTCACCGAACAACTAGAATACAATTAGCGCACAATAAGAATTGAAGGTGCAGCTGCAGGCTATCAACAATCTGCTGAGTCGGAGTGGTTCAATACGCTCTGGAATGCGACGATGGTCGCTACGCGTAGGCGGGACTCGACTATCGGTCTACTTTTGTGCGGGAAGCGGCGGCCCGCTTCCGCATCGAGAATCACTTCTTTTTGATCCCCAATACAGCGGCTGCGAATCCATTTGGGCGAACCTTGCTAAGCTCCACATAGGCCAAGAGCCGCGTGAAGGGGGACAAGAATCCTTGCGCCAGCCGGTTGGCCTTCGTGTCCTCGTGAAAAAGAGAAAACAGGCTACAGGCCAACTCCCCGGTAGAGTAATCAAACGTATACTGCCACTTCTCCGTTGAAAAACCTGCGCTTCGCAACATTCCAAGAAACTCATCCATTGTTCGCATCGGAGCGATGTGCTCGTGCTCGCTCCACTCATGAAAGTCTTGGATATATTTGTCGAAGGGAACCGGCCGAGGACGCACCAACGGCATATGGATGAAAACCGCACCTCCCGGCTTGAGCGCCTTGAAAAAGTTTGCCAATACAAGTTCCTGGTTGGCAATATGTTCCAGTGCATCGACACACACGATGAGGTCGTAACCCTCTGCCGTGTCGATCACTGACAGGTCCTGCACACTGAATTGCAGATTTCTTAAAGCCATCTTCTGCAGAACGTCGACGTTTCGCGCTATCAGAGACGAGTCCACATCTACAGCGGTGATCCGGGCATGCGGCCAACGTTCTGCCATGTAGAAGGAATAGTCACCTCTTCCACAGCCTGCATCTAAGACGCTTCCGGGTTCCAGGCCCGCAATCAGTTTTGTAAAATATCGACTCCTGACAAAATGAGCCGGATCCGCTAAACCAAAAAGTCTGAAATACAGACGTTCCAACTCGTTGACATCTGGTCGATACAAACGGGACTGTCCGAAACGAGGCATTGTTACCCCCTTGTTTTGATCATGAACTTGCACGGAATCACGATGGCCCTTTTAGCTCTCCGCCCACGGACAGCCCATCCTTTCGATTAGACTCCTCTCCGACCTGCTTGAGAATTTCGTCTGCCAATACTCTGGCGATCAACTGATGCCCCTTCTCGCTCGGATGCATTGTGTCCCAAAATAGCGGCCCCTTATCGAGCGATTCAAAGGTCTGGTGCAGATCGACCACCGGCACACCGTATTTGGATGCTACTTGTACGACCGCCCGATTGTATGCAGCGTGAAGCGAAAGTAATTTCCCCAGACTGTAGCTGTCTGCGAAGTAGGGGAAAAATACGTTTTGTCTGGCGATATCCTCACGCGTCATGCTCAGCATGGCCACAGTCGGCCTCGTCATGAAGATGACTTGCACACCCTTCGCCCTCAGCACCGTCACCATCTTCTCTAAGTTTTCCTCATAGACAGTCGGCACAAAGTGATCGAAGGCGTGCAGGTCTTTTTCCTCTCCGCCCAGGTTCGGTTGAATGATCATGGGCCGCAGATGTTGATACAGCACTTTGTTCAGCCCCTTCATGAAATAACTCTTGTCTATCAAGGTAGCCAGCCATGTATACCGTCCTGTATCGGATAGATTGTCGGGATTCACCTTCATGAGATCGTTCCACCCGATGTAAATCGTGACCAGATCGGGATGGAGCGGCAAAACATCCTGCTCGATCCTGGCCAAAGCGTAGGTGGAGTTATAACCTTCGATGCCCGCATTAATCACTTCGAAATGTTGCTGGTCCCCTTTGACAGCCGACAAGAGTTGGCCGAGGTAATGCGGATAGGCCGTATCCCAAGACCCTCCGAATGTGCAGGAATCTCCGACCGCCACGATCCGGTACGTGCCTGGCTCCTTCTGATCCTTGAATTCCTCACCGACGAAGCCCTTGGAGTTGACCAGAATCTTTCTTCCATCGGCGGCTTGAAGCCGAACATTGCGGACCAGCTCCAGTCGACCGAGTGCCGAGTTATACCGCTCATAGGTCGTTCGAAAGTAGTAGGACCAGGTCCGAACCCCGGCCTCCGCTACGATAAGAAGCGCGAGGACGGGTATCAAAGAAAACACAAAAATCTTAACTGTGGATATTTGCTTGCCCTTATTAGCCGCCGCATTCATGCTCACATGTACCCCCGAGACTTCATCTTGGCACCCAGCCATTCCTCAGCATTTCTCTGACGACACCCTCCGTGGCCGCCAGATGCCCTCGCTCATTCCAATGCCCGTCACTTTCCACGTAGAGCGAGCAACTGCACCTTGTCCTGGCTTGGCGGAAGTCAGGCAAGAGATCGATTATTGGAAGACCGACCTCGCGTCCGAACTTCACCATCACCTGTTGCGGCGCCTCAAGATCCAACTCTTCTTCCTGTATCGAAGCCTCCGCCAACAGCTCCCGAAAAGCATCGGGATACACCTGTACGCCCAAAGGCAAGAGTACGACAACGACTCTTGCATTCATCGCACTTCCGGCTGCCAGAAGCTTCTTGAACAACTGTTGCGTCATGCGCCAGCCCTTGCCAAGATGCTGGCTCGGCGCCCGCCGAAGCAGGTCGATGACATGGGAGTTAAGACTATCCGCTTCCGTGGAAGTTCTATTGGAACGAATGGCACGCAGAACCACCTGGTACATCTGAGAGTTGGCGGCAAGCCACTCTTTTATCTTTAACAGCGCAAACGACGGCCACGGCACTAGAGAAATCGGGCGCTCGACGAGCACCCCATCTTCAAACTCATGATACTCTTCCACAAGATTGTCGCTGACATCATTGTGCAACGTCATGGCCACTATGATGAGATCCGGCTCAAATCGTGCTCCTTCTCTCACCAGATAGGTGAGCTCGTCATCCGTTCCCCACCCGCTCACGCTGGCATTAATCACCTCAACGAATCGGCCCATCGATTTTTGCAATTGCTTTTCCAAAAGGCTCGGGAAAGAATCGTCGAATTTGACCTGCAGCGCCTCCATGAATGAATCTCCGAGAACGAGAATTCGGAAGGTTGAGGGCTCTTTCTTCAGAGCGTGTTCGCGATCCCGCATGCCAAACGAGTTAGTCTGTATATCGTGACCAAAACGCAGAGATTTTCCGGTGTGGTTGGAAAAATGAAGTGTCAGACCGTCTCTTGTGAATATCCAAGTTCCGAGCTGCTGGGGGTATAGAATCCGGACCGTTACTTCCCCGATGAGTAATGCAAGAACGACCGAACCGATCAACAGGAAACCGGTCGCGATCAATCTGGCCGCACTTCGGGAAGAGCCGCTAGACATCATTTAGGCAGGCCACCCTTCGAGGCCAGGCAGCCGCTTGTTCCTCTTTCCACAGGCCGGCGATTACTCTATCCGCATTACCCATTGATTGGTTCAGCGTCGCTGCGTAAGAGCCATTGGCTCGCGATCACGGTTAGAGCGGACATCATGGATGCGGCGACCCATAAGTGAGCGTAATAGAGGCTCGATAAAAATGCGACGGAAACCATGAATCCAATGATCCCTCCCATAAGCCCTTTTCGGTACGCTTCGATCCAGATGAGTGCCTCATTGTGGCTGGGTCCTGCATGTGCCGCGTGATCCGATCGATATCTTTTGACAAGACTTCCAACGAACAAGTAATCGCGGTAAATCCTTAAAAGAAACAACCCAAACACTATGCAGCCAGCCAGCCCAAGCTCGGCCAACAGCTGGAAGTAGGTCGAATGCACTTCCGCAAAAATGATTCGACCGAATTTTTCCCACTGCTCAGGAGTCTGGAACTCATGCATACGCCAGGGGTAGTTTCCGGGCCCCACTCCTGTTAATGGATAGGCCATGAACTGCCGAACGGCGATTGCCCAGTATTCCAATCGCTGGTCGACAGTCGACTCAGTCGTGTCCGTGATGGTGCCCATCTCTTTCCAATAAGAAGCGCCGGCCGCGAGCATGAGCACTCCTCCGACCATGATAATTGTAACGATTGCCAGTCCTTTCTTAGGAGTTTTCAGCAGGCAGTATCCCAAGGCGATGAGCAACCCGACAAAACCACCGCGCGAGAGGCCCACAACAATCGCCAGCACATAGAGACACACGAGGCCGGCAAACCACAATTTCCTCCAAACCGATTTCTCCAAGAAAAACGAGAATCCAGCGAGTGGAATCGCCAGGTTCATGGCGGCGGCCACATAGTTTTCATCCTGGCCGCCAGCTGCCCCGGCCGGGCCGAAACCCTCGTGGGTGATGGCATACACGGCGATGTACAAAAACATAACCAGAATGACGTTGACAAGAATCCGCAGTTTCGAAAGGGAATCCGTAAAGTTGATCAACGGAACACAGGTTCCGGCAAAGAGCATCAGCATTCCATAGGTAAGCCAGACGGCGGAATATAGATTTTCCGCGATTGCTAAATCCACGGCCATCACGGCCAAAAACGCCACAAACCACGTCATTTGATGAGTCCATACTTTGACGGGCCTGAGGATCCAAGCAAGAATTAAAATCAGGAAGATCATCTTTGGAAAGTGCCAGACAAACGCGGGTCGCACGAGGTCGAAAAACAGAGCCGCGCAGACCAAGTAGAAGGGAAACCGGCCGCCGTACTCGGATTCGGAAGTCGGGGATTTGGCCAATGGCCGAGAGATGCCGCGATCGGCGGACTGAATGCTCTGAACACTCATAGGATGCGTCCCGCTGGAAGGAGAGGGAAGTGCGCACTCATTTCGAACTCTGCCGATCAGAGCGCAACTCATGCTGAGCTTTGCCCCACAGCACCAGATTTATAAGGGCCCAGAGTTTATTTTCGTGATTGGCTCGCCCCGAGAGATGATCGGCAATAAGTCTCTCTATCACCGTGGCATTCAGATAGCCGAGGCGCTGGACGGATTCCTTAGACAAGCTGTCACAGAGTAAGGATTTCAGATCATTTCGCAACCACAGGCCAAGAGGAACCGAAAACCCCAACTTCTTCCGATGCAGAATGCTCGCAGGAAGCAACTCCTTAAACGCTTGCTTAAATAATACCTTTTTGGACCAAAGCGTAGTTTTGAATTCCGCGGGCACCTGTGCCATCAGTTCAATCAACGGATGATCCAGGAACGGCACCCGCACTTCAAGTGAATGGTGCATGCTCACCCGGTCGGTGAGTGCCAGCAAGTCTCCGGGGAGATACAGCTGCATATCGCACAGCAACAGATTGTGCAACAAGCCATCCGCATGACCTGAACGGAATATCTCGGCGATCAATTCTTCGGGTACATCGGGCTTGGCTTGGCTCATGAAGTCCCGATTTAACAGCCGTTCTCGCTCCCCAGGAGAAAAGGCAGTCACAAAGGCCGCATACCGGTCTGCAGAGGGCTTCTGCGCCGAAGCAAAAAATCGCTTCAGGCGGCTCATGCCTGGATGACCGGAGGCGAGGTCCGGAAGCGCATAAATCCATTTTTCTCCGAGAAGTCCCCTCAGAGAGCCCGGCAGCCGCTTGAACAGTTCCGCCCACAGCATGCCCAAATAACGCTCGTAGCCTCCGCCGATCTCATCGCCTCCCAACCCGGACAGCGCAACCGCAACGTGCCGGCGAGTCACTTGGCTGATGTAGTAATTGGGAATAGCCGACGAGTCGGCAAACGGCTGATCAAAACATCTCACGAGCTTCGGAAGCAGATCCTTGATGTCGGTGGTGACGACAAACTCATGATGGTCCGTCTGAAACCGCTGCGCCACAATTCGGGCGAATGCCCGTTCATCTTGGAACGCGCCTTGGCCCTCATGCCCGATCGAAAAGGTGAGCACCGGCTTAGTCGAAGCCTGCGCCATTATTCCGACGATGGCGCTTGAATCGATTCCCCCTGACAGGAAGGCTCCCAACGGGACATCGCTGATGAGATGGCTCTGCACGCTGTCGCGGAACTGATGCAGAAAACGCTCGGACCATTCCGCGGATGACACGGAAGGCTCGGATTGATATCGCAAGGTCCAATATCGCTGCAGCGATGCACGACCTTGCTCATAAACGAGAGTATGCGCGGGAGGGAGTTCCGCTATATCCCGATACACCGTTTCGGGGCCGGGGATGTAGAGATAGGTTAGGAAACGTTGAATAGCCGAGGGATTGACCTCAAAAGAAAACCATGGCAATTGAAAAAAGGCCTTAAGCTCTGAGGCAAAGGCCAAACGTCCGTCGACCAGCGAGTAATACAAGGGTTTGATCCCGATACGGTCCCTGGCGAGCAGAAGCCGCTCGCGCTCTTCGTCCCACAGGGCATAGGCGAACATGCCCCTGAGCTTGGATACCCCTTCCACGCCGTATTCCTCATAGAGATGCACCAGCGTTTCCGAGTCGCTGTGGGTGTAAAACCGATGGCCCGCTTTCTCGAGATCTTCCCGCAACTCCAAATGGTTGTAAATTTCACCATTGAATACAGCCCAGACCGTCTTAGTCTCGTTGTAGACCGGCTGATGCCCGCCTGCGACATCGATGATGGACAGCCGGCGCATGCCGAGCCCGATACTCTGCTTGACATAGCTCCCGCTGTCATCAGGCCCGCGATGGGTAATCGAGTCATTCATCACCGCGATCCAGGAAGGGTCTACGGTCCGTCCCTTCACGTCCAGCATGCCGACAATGCCACACATGATTAAGGGTCCCTTTTCCCAGCAGTCATTTCGACCGCTCGGAATAGCCGTTGCTCGTCAACGGCCCAGTTGTACTTCCTGGCGACCGCGTCTCTTCCATGCCGGCCCATCGCTTCCCTGGTTGCCGAATCTTGTAGAGTGGCAATTGCGCTGGCAAGATCATCGGGATCTTTTTCCTTGAACACCACGCCGCAGTGCTCTTCCTGAACAATTCGTTCCGTCGGCTTCGCATTTGACACGATCACGGGTTTTCCCATCGACATGTAATCGAACAGTTTATTGGGAACGGTCGTATTCCAACTGTCCGTGGCATAGTGGGGAACTAGACCGATATCGGACTCACTGATCATTCGAATCGCCGACGAATAATCCAGCCAACCCAGAAAATGAACACACTTCTCTACCTGTAACCTATTAACAACCACTCGAAAATCCGCTTCATCCCGACCTGAGCCAACAATATACAGATGCACTCCAGGAATCCGCTCTCGAACAATCGGCATCGCTCGAATAGCCGTCTCAAGTCCTCGCGCCCACTCCAGCAAGCCGAGGTATATGCAAATCAGGTTGTTCGGACCCCGTGGCACGAGCCCATCAGGCAAGGAGGGCAAAGTGACCCAGCGAGTCGATGTTGGTGTGTTAATAACCAGTGAGATTTTCTCTGGCGGCACACCTCGTGAGACCAGTCGATCACGTGATTCTTCAACGACTGCCACAATATGATCACACCATCGAATACTTAAGCGCTCGACCAATCGGATGATTGCTGGGTTTCTGACTAGGAGGTTGAGGAGCGAGAAGCCCGACCGATCCCAGAGATCTTGAATCATGGCAGGATAATTCTCCGCCATATCAAGGACAACGGGAATTCGCAGGAGCCGGCCGATCCCGATTGCCGTCAACGCGAGGGGCAGATCACGGACAAGGATGACGTCGGCCTTGCTTCGGCTGGCTACCATAAATATTTGGTAAATCCAAAGAGGGTTTAGGAAGGCCGGAAACCCGATCGCATCGTTCAGGAATCCCCATCGCTCAGAGAGAAACGGCAGGCGATGGATATGCAGGTTCTTGGCTCGCTCGTACCGGGAGCGCCGTTTTGAATTCCGGCACACGAGATGCACATCGTGCTTCTTTGCCAACGACTCGCATATTTTTTCTACACGGACGTCCCACGGATAATCGGCGTCCCAAATATGGCAGATAATCATTCCCGCTCGTCGCGCCTCTGTAGGAGTTCCATATACATGTCTCTCGTAAGCTGAGCCGTTCGCCCGATAGACAACTCCGACTCAACTTGGATTCGAGCCGATTTTTTTAGTCGATCGCGTAAATGCGCATCTGTCTCAAGCTTCTGTAATGCTTGCGCTAGGGCCACCGGACTGGCAGCTGGAATCAGTCGCGCTTCTCGATCATCGTGTAAGATTTCTGGAATTCCTCCGACCGCGGTCGCAATGATCGGCACCCCGAGCGTCATTGCCTCCAACAGCACCATCGGGATACCCTCATGAAGCGAGGGAAGGGCCAAAACGTCGAACATGGTCATCACATCATAGATGTCCGTCCTGGCTCCAAGAAACAAGGTTTCGGATGCGATCCCCTCTCCGTGAGCGAGGTTTTCCAACGACGCACGCAACGGCCCCTCACCAGCGATTACGAGCTTTCTCGGGCGTTTGGACGGTTCCTTGACGAGGATTCCTGCGGCCTTCACCAGGTACTCAATACCTTTGATCGGCGTGAGGCGACCTACGGCCCCGATCACGAATGCGTCGGCTGGAATTCCCAATCCGGCGCGCATAGCCATGCCATTCATTCCGGTCTTGACCTGATCCAAATCGACGCCGTTTCTGATGCACCTCACGTCTCCGGACGGATATCGCCGCTTCAGCACGGACGCAATCTCTTCAGATACCCCTACAAATCCGTCTCCCGCCAGCCTCCCGGTGAAGGTGTTGACCCACGTGTAGGCCTTCATCTTGATGGCCGCTAATCCTCGAAGATTCTCTGCCAATCCGTGGAACGTTTGGATCAGAATAGGATTGTGCGACAGTTTTCCGGCCAAGGCACCTAAAATGTGCTCTTTGTACCGGTGTGAATGGATAATCTGCGGCTTGTTCTCTTGACAATATGTTCTCAACGCGTTGAGGAGGGCCCACCCGCTCATCCGTGACTCTTCGAGAAGACACACCGGAATTCCCGCCTTCCCCAGCACTTCATGAAGCCGGCCGTCGTTCAGCAACACGGTGGTTACCCGGAGATCATCCAATCGGTTGAGTGCCTGCAGCAGAGACGCCACTTGCGCTTCCGCTCCGGCCCACAAATCACCGGATGCGACGTGACATACCGTCACCGGTCTCATCGAATCGACCTGTGCCTTTTTCATCTGGCACATACGATTTGTGAGGGTGTGACCTGCCGAGGCAAAACCGGGACAACCTGAGAAGACGACCGACCAGTGAATGTCGCTATGCATCCGAAGCAAGAGCCACTCGTCGCGCGAAACAAGCATAGAACGCCCATCACAGACCCCCTATGAGGGCGGCAACCCTGTCCGCCCTTTCCGCTCGCGCCAGCATCAACTGGTGGAACGTGAGCGGCACGAGTTCGCCCAGTGAAAGACCGATGCGTTCCCGTAACCACGCTCCCATCACTTCGAGAGCATCCGCCCCGTGTATCGGATCCGGCAGCACGCAATCGACGATCCTACGGGCTTCAAGGTCTTGCGCCTTCACGAAGACATGACTGAGACGGAGCTGTCGATCCAGGTATCTCATTGCAAAACACCCATGCTCCGACGTGAGAATTCGATCTCCTCCCCATACGCCGAATACGTCTCCATAGCCCCAATGACCTAACACGATCAGCACCGTCGGAACCACCAACTGCCCCATAACATACAGATGTTGAACGAGGGCAACGGCTTCGGACGGCTCCTCCGCGCCGATTCCCGATAGTGATGTAGGCGCCATGACCACGATGAGCAGCGGGTGGCGAAACTTTTCAGCCAAACGCATAAGCCTCGCCGCCTTTCGATATCCGTTCAAATTTGGGCAAACAGACCCGTCAGGATAGCCCCAATCGTGCACCCTGCTCGGATCATGCGCTACGACCACCACGGAATGTCCACATATCTTCGCATACCCGCCTACGATGCCGAGGTCGTCGGAACACTGTCGATCTCCGCGGAGTTCGATGAAGCTGTCACACATCGCACGAACATACTCAATCACCGTTGGAGCGACAGTCTGACGAGCGACTTTTCCCGCGGAGGTGCCCCTTCGACTAGACACCCCCACGGCATTGTTGTGTCTTTTCATGATCCTGAAGCGAATACAGAATGGAAGGAGTGCTCTCTTTTCACAATCAAAGAAAAGGGCAACCGACGGTTGCTAGAAGCGCACAGGTCAAGTTACAACTCACGAACTCCTTTTGGCAGCGAAGCAAGTTGATTTAGTGCAGCGACGTCATGCGTCTCTCTAACTTGTTGACGTTTGGCTTGCAGTGCTGCGGCATAAATTCCTGTACGGTACATAGGCCGAGATGAAATTTCCAAAATATCTCGGACAAGAAGAGAAACTGGGAAACACTTCAGGATTGCCCTTGCAATCAGACGGAACGGCGGTTCAGAACATAAGCGATTTACTGTTTGACTCAAAGACATGATTCCTCCTTTTAGGGGAACCGTCTATTCATGTCATAGACAACAACAAGCCACTTGGACCTAGAAGTTCTGATCTGCATCAGAATCCCCACGCATCAAGTGCCAGTCCTCAAGAGGAATCCCATCCATGGGGAAGCTCGACCGAATGTGGTAGGCGAAATTGAGATTGCCCGGTATCTTGAAGAAACCGTTCCGAGCCAGCACCTGTCTGATCGCCTTGAGTGACGCCGTGCAGAGCACCACGTGGGTTCCTTCCTGCCTGAACCACTGGAAGGCTTCTGCCAGCAAACCCTGCAGGACAGAAGATTGACGCGGATCATAGAGACAATCCACGATCGTTCCCACCTTCATATTTCCCATACGTGCATCGTTGGTGAAATTCTTCATTTTCAGGATGCAGTAGCCCAGCAATTCATTGTCTCGTCGACAGGCCAGCAACCGATATCGCTCCATCTTTGCTCCGAACCGGACTTCTAGAGCCGCCCGGTCGCGGACCAGCGACGCGCCGATCTGCCCCGCCACAGACTGCCAGAGCTCGGTATAGCTGTCATCGAAGACTTCCTCTCGACGAATCTCGTCCTGGATCCTTGTCGGCCTGGCCAGGCGGCTGAGCCCACTCCATACCTGTTGCCCCAGCGCAAGACTGGCGCTACCGAGCCACCGTACCATCCTGTTTTTCACGCACGTTCGTAAGAGAGAGGAGCCGTCACTGGAACGTACCGCCTCTACCCCCGACGGTTGGAGATTCTTCAGAACAGCTCCAGCGTTCAGAACACACAGATATTGCGGAAGTACACCTTTATGCACCCATTTCAATCCTGTAAGGATTCGGAGGACAGGAAGTTCGACATGAAGCGACATCGCGCAGCCCAGCACGCGATTGACCTCCTTAATTAGAAGAGGTCCTACCAGTCCATTCCGATACTCAGGAAGCACCATGAAACCGACAATCCAATGCGCCGACACCACGCCGGAAGGAATCGAAAGACGCACTGGAATGGTCGCCACGTGCCCGACGGTCTTCTCATCTTTGAGAAACAAGAAAGTGGGCGCGTCCGATCTATGTGCCTCTGCTTGAATGGGTCCCGATCCGGAAACGACTCCCGTTGATGGCATGTCACGATATGAGCCGGGCCACACGGTGCGACAAAATTCACGGAATGTGCCGGCGAGATGCTCGCCATAGAGGCACACCCTCGCTGCTTCCTTCCTTTCCATTGTCATCAGTGTGTGGTGGTGCGAGACATCGCATCAAGCGGAAATGCCGTACTCTTTCAAGATTGTCTTGATTTTCCCGACACTGGTCATTTCCATGGCATCGGCAATGGATAACGATACCTTGAAATGTCCTTCCAGGCCGGTAATGAGCGCCAGATGCCCCATTGAATCCCATTCGGCAATCGTATCTTTTGATGCGCCATCCGTCACGTCTTCAGGATCAAGGTTAAAAACCTTCCCTACAATCGCCTCAACGGTCATTGAACGTCCTTTCCCCAGTCGTCAAAATCCATGCGGGCTTTGCAATTGCGGCCTGGAAGAGATCGAGTGCCCACTCCTGAAGCCCGCCGTCTTCTTTGAGGAGACCAAATCCGTGCTGAGCATAAAACTCTTTGACGGGTTGATTCTTCTTCGTGGCGATGAATTCGCCTATCATTTTCCTGATGCCTGTCTGTGCAGCGTCTGAACAAATCCGCTCTAAGAAAGCGGTTTCAATACCAAGCCCCATCACCCGACAGCTCAATAACAGACTGTCTATGCGCCAGCCCATGCGCTCCTTCCTGACAACAGCGGCGCCGACCAGTCCATGATCGCCGAATCGGTCCTTGACATGCAGGTCATATACTGCCACATCGGTCGAGGCCAGGAGAGCCTCAACTTCATCGGCCTGATACCGCCTTGTTGTCAGGTTGAATTGATTGGTTTTATTGAACAACTGCACGAGACGAGGCAGATCGCCTCGTGTCGCAAACGGGATAGCCACTTGTACATCGAGCGAACGAAGATACTCGTCCAGAGAGGCGGCGGTGCTCTTGGCTGCCTGACGCTTCGAATTAGCCCGATACTGAGCCACTCTCATTTCGTCTTCTTTGGTCAAGGCGAGCAGCTCGAAGTCCGTCATCGCTTCGATTGTTCTGCGGTACAACGATGCATCTTTGGGCAGCTCCACGGTCAGCACCTCCGGAAGCAACTGCTTCACCAGTTCGCGCTCGTTGGGATTGTCGTCGATAAAAACCAGGGAGTCCAACCCGATATTGAGCTCCTGCGCGATCTCCCGGATATTGTCCGCCTTGTTCCGCCAATTGATTCGCATCGCGGCAAAGTGCTCTTCCCTCAGAACCATCTGCGGATGTTCGCGAATGACCGGAAGCGCATCCTCGGGGTTGTTCTTAGAGCAGACGGCGAGTAGAATTCCACGCCGCAGAAGCCCAAGAAGTGTCCGCTGAAACTCCACATACTCGATTCCCGGAGCTGTAAGGCCAAGATTTACGCCTTCTGGGCCGACCTCGCCCACTATGCCTCCCCATAATGTGCCGTCGAGATCGAGCACCACGCACTTTCGCGTCAAGCCCTTCAACGGTTTGATATAGCGCATCGAGTAGCGGGCCAGATAGGGCAACGCCGGCTCGGCGATTCTCATACTGGCCATGTAGGACATTTTCGGATTGATGCTTCGCTCTTTCCCGACCCAGCCAATAACGGACTCCAGCGGTAATTGATAGGCTCGCTCATGTCTTTTCAGTTCTTCGGCGAGGGTTCTGTTTAAGCTCCCCAGCCATGTCAAAAGTCCATCCGGCAGCCTGTTATCGAGAATTCCGCAGCCTCCTTGATGGCCCAGTACAAATTCGTGAACAACGACCATAGCCCCGCAGCGGGATTCTATTTCGCGGACAAGCCCCGCTACTTGTCCGACGATCGAGGACTGAGCCTGACTCAGCTCTGCCGCCTTCATCCCTGCCCCCAGCAACGGAATCAGATCCTCTATCGCGAGCGCCATGAAAATGATCTCGGGGTTGAATTGATACAGCTCACTTTCCGAGTTTAAGATCACCTGGGTATATTGATTGAAGGGAGCCTGATAAAACCTGGGAACCAACCCGGCACCCCGGCATTCTCTATCCAGATACGGAACAAGCCAATCGAGCACATAGGAGCTGACCAGCGCGATACGAACCTCGCTTCCCTGAGCGGCAGGTATTTTTTGGCGCTCTTTGTACACGAAGGCTGCCGTGCTATAGGACGGATCCAACGCTGCAAGGCGGGCAAGTTGTCGATCTGCTTCCTGTGGCTGCTCGTTCTTGCACGCGCATTCGTAGAGTCCTCTGACAGCCCCGGAACAGGCAGGATCGATGGCCAAGGCGGCTTCGAGAACCTCCGCCGCCAATTCCGTCTGGTCTCCTTGCATGAGAGCCTTCGCGAGCCGAGTGGCAATAGCCGCCTCGGTCACCAGCTTCACCTTGGAACCCAACCGCAGCAACCGCACGGCTTCGTTGTAGAGTTTTCTTTCGAGCAATATGCGCCCGAGCAAGTTGCCCAACGCTCCAGCAGGCTCGAGGCATGAGATCTCATCGGCATAACGGGTCATCGTTTCCATGGCACGATCGGGCATGGAGACAATGAGCCGCTCCAGCGCCTGCTGCAGCAACATGCGCGGGGACGGATCCTTGCCTTCCGTCTGACTGCGGATGGATTGCGCCAGCGAAAGAATTTCACCGTCATCCATGGAATTCCGCTGCGTCATCGTTCATTTTCCCCCACGTGTGCGTGGTCTTCCTCCCTATGGAAACCGCCGAGATTCCACTGTGCTACACCGCCTATGCATTTCACGATGACAGGAATTTGTCGAGCAGGAACCGTGTTTCCAACTTGAATTGCTTCCACGAGTCGAGGCACTGCGCCTGGCGCTGCCGCCGGGCTAGATAGTCGAGGAGATCGGACGCGGGCACGTACCACCCAGGCCGTCTTCCCAGATCTCGAATGATGCGCTCCACTTGCGGATCAACTACGCCGTTCTTTACAAATCCTTTTCCCAGATGGGTCGAAAGAATGCACACCCCTTCTGACTTCTGAAGCGCGTCGATATTATCCTCCGTTAAGCGCCGGACAAATACGGAAGCGTCGGGGGCATCCGTCGTCGAAAACCACCGGTCGACATACGGAGTCTCCGATAGGCGATAGGGCATATCCGGGTTCACTTCCAGCATGTTGAGACGGGAAAAAGTGAAGTTTCTCACATGTCGGATGTGTTTTTTGCAGAGGTCTCCCCAAAACCACTGCGACTCTTCAGCTTCTCCTGAGTAGTAGCCCGGATCTTCCCTGCGCAGGGCGCCGATGAGACGCCGAAGCCACGCCGTTTGGAATCGTCTGCTTCCCCAATACAGATTCTCCCGATTGAAACCGTGGTTGCAAAACAGCGTGGGATAGGCGCCGAACTCCGCCTTGAGAAATTCCAGCGCTTCAATGGTCCTGGCACGGAGGCTTGATTCCATCGTCGCCCCGTGAAACGCGATCTCAAACCCCTCGCGGGCCAATTCATGCACAAAACTTAAATACGCTTTCCGCTGCAGGGTATCGGCCGCGAAGAACAGCGGACTCCCCTCAGGACAATCCATGGCCCAGACAGTCTTGGTGGTCCGTAGGCCGGCCTGTCTCAGACAATCATACACAGGCTTGACGTTCTCCAGCGTGGCATCATCCGTATCGTCGAGAATGGTAAACGCAAACTTCTTATTGTTTGGGAATTGCATTCGAAGAACCGCCCGTCGCAAAATTTTCCGATCACTCTCCTACCGCTCGCCTGTAACATTCCTGATAGCTGCGGGCCATTCCTGCCAATGAAAAATGTTCTTCGACCCGGTGTTTTCCGCAATGACCGAAAGCCTTGGCTTGGCCGTCATTCCGGAGCAGCGAGATTACTCGGTCTGCCAGTGCATGCGGATTTTCGGCCGGAATGAGAAAACCGGACTTCCCTTCCTGCACCAGCTCGCCGTTGCCCCCAACGCTTGTCGCAACAATCGGGCGTCCCGCCGCCATCGCCTCGAGTAGCGCCATAGAGAGTCCTTCGGACAGCGAGGGCAAGACAAATACGTCCATAAGGCATAATAGAAGAAGAACATCGTTTCGAAAACCCAAGAACCGGACGTGTTCATCGACGCCAAGCCGGGAGGCCTCCGCTTTCAACGCGGCCTCCTGGTCGCCTCGGCCGATCAGTAACACCAGCGTTCTTGGGCACACCCGTAGAATCTCAGGAAGAGCTCGAATCAGATGAATATGGCCCTTCACCGAATAGAGCGAGCCTACGGACCCAATCACCTTATCCCATCGATGGAGCTCAAACTCATCACGGACTGTGCGAATGCCATCGGTTTCCGGAAGAACATAAGGGTCCACTCCATTATAGATCACCCGAATCCGCTTCGTGGCGACTCCGGTCCGCTCGACCACAAAGTTCTTGAGATCCTCCGATACGGCGATCATCTGCGCCGCTCGGCTCACCAATCGATAGGCGGTTCGCCGCTTGATCTGCTCCCAGTAATAGTTTTTCCCATGGATGGTCGCCACAACAGGAATACCGGCAAGCTTTCCGAGCATCGTCCCATATGTATTTGCGGTAAATTCATGGGCATGAATGACCGTCACGCATTCCCGCTGGAGGAGCCGGACAAATGCGCGAGCCCATCGGACATCGAACGCGCCATTCATGCCCAGCACATGAGTCGGCAGACCGGCTTGCCGGCAGGCATCGTAAAGCCACCCTGGCCCGAATAAACACACGACCGAACGAAATCGCTGGCTGTCAAGAGCGAGTGCCAGGCGCCGGACGATCATCTCCGCTCCCCCGGGGCCGCTGGTACTGGAGAGATGAAGAATCGTGGTCACGGGCAAGCCATTGGCCATGCATTGAGTTTGCCGGACACCGGGGGAGGTATGCGTTTCATCGGACCGCCTGCCCTTCATTGATGTACTCAGCGATGACCCGCCCGAAATACCGGTGCCCCGCCTTGTTGAAATGCATATCACGCTCTAAGAAAAGTTTGGTTTGACTATGATGCTCCCGAAACTCCTGAAGAGGGTTGACGATCTCAATCCGATTCGACCGGGCAAATTCGACAAGCATGCGATAGGGCTTGTCGATCTCAAAGTCTTCCGGATCGTACGTCGTATAGGCGATCGTGTCCTTGAATACCCGTTCGTCAACGGCCTGCAAAGCAGGAATGAGCGCGACGATGAACCGAATGTTCCGCTCGTGCAACAGTTCCTGCATCTCAAGAAGAAGCCTAGTAAGCCGCTCCCACTGCAGGAGAAGGCTCGGCGGATAGATCTTCAAACTCGGTTTCAGACTCGAGTCAAGCGCTTCAAATTCGCCAAGCTCTCCCTTTACTCCGATGCCAGCCAGGAGATGCACTAACCGCTTGTTCGTGTTGACGCGTTCTACGACAAAATTGTACAGGGCTGAATGGGTCGCCACAAACACTTTCATACGCACAAACAGAGATTCCTCCGATACACGCGGCTTCGGGTTGTTGGAAGCCGGCGAGGACATGTTTGGAATCAGGTTATCCTCAATATCGTTCATGCATAGCGCCAAAACTACAATGTCAGGCCCATAGAGCATCCCTTCCATCTTCAAGTACTCAAATTCCTGCTTCGTGTTGAACGCGGTCACTCCGAGATTGATCACATCGCTATTCTTAACCATCGATTCGATGACTTCGGTGTAGATCTCCTTATCATCGACTCCCCAGCCCCACGTGAATGAGTCGCCGAGCACGACGATTCTCAGGCGATCAGGGAACTTTTCCAGCGCATATTCTTTATCCCTCAGGCCTCGCGAGTTCGTGTGAAAGGTGGTAGTGAAACTTCCCGGCTGCTCATGCGATCCAAAAACCCCTGCTCGCGGAAGCCATCCTAGATCTTCGTGTTTGTAGTAGTAGGTCGACGCCTTCAAATTGAAGAAGTCCATTCCTTTGGAAGGCATAACATAGCCAAGACGCACAGCTCCTTCTGCAACAAGGCAGACGCTCAGGATTCCTGCGCCGACAAGCAACCCGTTCCCCAAGATTGAAACAATACGCCTGCCCGCCATAAATATCTTGCAAGATCTAGTTCGGAATGTGGTCGACCCTCCTACGAGAAACGCTTTCTTGAAGGTGGCAGCCAGTGTTGATGCGCAGAATGTGACTTCACAGCTGTGCCGCTCTCCTAGGGCTTCAACCGATTTGGTCCCGAGTGCCCCATCAACAGTCGTCCCACGACGCTCTTGCTCATAGTTTTGGCGGCATACCAGGAGGCCAGCACCGTCACACATGTCGCAAGGGCAAGGGCGCCGGCTTGCCCGGATGGAACAATTCGATTCACCAGCTCAGCCGCCATCCAAACGATGAGGGGAGTGTGTAGAAGATAGATCCCCATAGAATCCCTGCCAATAGAGAATGACCATCCCGTTAGGTCTGAGACAAGCAGCAGAGCCGCGTAGATAGCGATCAGATACGAGAATTGGACGATGATCCCCATGTCTGGGAGAATGAAAATCCGGAGGCCGATCGTTAGCCCTGCGCCAACGGAAAGGAGTTGCATTGTGTGTGACTTTACAAACAACTGCCCTTTTTGAAGCACGATCCCCAGGATATAAAACTGCCCCCCCCAACAAGCCAACAGTACCGGGTCCGCCCCCGGAAGAAACCACTCCTTCGGATGACTCATCTGATAGAGACCGACATAGAACACGCCGATTGTCATCCAGGCCCAAAGAGGCCACCGAAGCAATTTATGCAACGCGCCCGCTCCCAGGCGGACAAGAAAGAGAGACAGGAGAAAATACATGTGCGGCGAGACCCCTGATAGGTAAATCACCTGGATTACTCCAAGGAAGTCCTTCCCCATCAGAATTTTTTCCCGCGTGAACTCATAGTTTTCGAGCACAACTCGCACGACAGCGTAGAGCAATGTGAACGCAGCCCATGGAACCAGCAACCGCACGGCACTTTTGGATATGAACCTTCCGTACTCGAACGGAGAAGTCTCCGTGCGTTTCATTGACAAGAGGAATCCATCCGTCAGAAAAAACAGCGGGACCGCCGCGGCTCCAACGAGAAAACCGACAAGTTCCCGGCTCGATGGACTTACTTCGACCCTGGTCAGCGCATGTACCGCGACAACCATCACGATTCCGGTGGCTTTCAACGCGTCGAGAAAGGCTAGCCGGTCGTTGCTCCTCCCAGACAATTCGGCGGGCGTCTTTGTGCGGCCTTCGGTGGCCATCATAATCGGTCGTCCGCCTGATACTGTTCCTTTTGCGGTTGCATTACTCGTCCTTAATTCGGCATTCGGTTCCATGCCATCCGTTCCTGTCAGTGGTGCACCATGAGTCCGAACCTGCCATCGAGCACGATGTGCGCAACCTGATTCGCGACTTGTGCCGCGCCGTCATCGTTGAAATGCAGCATGTCCTTCATTAACCGGTCCTCGTGCCCTTCGACTATCTGAGAGAGATCCAGAAATTCGACATGATTCGCATCGGCAAACTCGCGGGCTATTTTCACCAGTTCAAGTCGGGATTCCCGCCACCACATTTCATCGATATAGGGCCAGCTCAAATACATGCGGGAAAGGTTGTTCTCCGAAAGCCACATGGCAGGAGACAGCATTACCAGAGGCACGCCTGCCGCTGTGGATGTATCGAGTAATTCTTGAAGGTCCCTCCTGAATGTGTCGCCCTCGAGCGCTGTCACATGCTTAAACAGCCTGAAATTTCCGCCCAATTCGACCTTTCTTATCTCCAGCTTGATTCCCTTTTCTAATTCTTCTACGGCCTCCTGTACGGATCGCGGCAACCGCGGCAGTACGACTTCTTTCAATCTGTTCGGAGCCCGGAGCGCCTTTATGCGCTCGATGACGCCTGTGCGATCGGGCAATACCGACCGGTTCGCTGCTCGCACACGCACTTTCTCCGGCGTCAACCCTGCGTAACTCCCGTATTCCAGCATCATCACCACAACGTCGGGATGCAATGGCAGAAGTCTTTGCCGAAGGTGCTGTGTGCGCTGGGACAGGCTCATTCCTGCAATGGCGGCATTGATCACTTCTACATCGGCATTCACTCCCGCCAAGTGACGCTCGAGCTGCCTTGGCCATTCGTTCTCTGGATTTTCGTAAAGCCCGAAGGTTTCAGATGCCCCGATGCAGACAATTCTGAGCCGGCCGTCAAGTTTCTCAGTTTGAATCTCTGGCCCTCTGAAACCTTTCGCATTCAGACGCCATTTTTCATAGGTCCCATTCGGTTTTCCGGTAATCCCATACTCATCCATTGTGAACAAGGCAGTATCATAGGTATGCACACCAAAGATTGCAGCGCTATCGAGCCACCACTGTTCGATACGGCACGCCAACTCGATGGTTCCGAAAAAGCAGATGGCAAAAACCGTCCATCGGATCAGTTTTCCAGACACCCTCGCCATATTAGAACTGGAAGTAAATAAAGGAATTCGATGTCCCGCCGTGAAGGACTGTCAAGTAAAACAACATGCCATACGCCATTCCCTTCAGCGGTAACGGAATGCCCTTCAGCACAAGCAGGTCCTGACGCAGGGCCTGCAGCGCCTGCACAATCAGGAGAATGGACACATAGCCGAGCAACGTTCCCAGATTTGCCAGCGCAGAATCTCCCAGCACCAGGCTGCCGAAAATCCGCTGGAGAAGGTCCGCCGCTTGCTGGAGAGATTCGGCACGAAACAACAGCCAGCCAAGGCAGGTCGCATGAAACATCAGCACGACACTCATTGCATGTTGGTACCATCGGCTCGTCACAGGTTCCCGCCGATGAGGGATCATCAGACGATGAGCCATCAGCAGCGCTCCGTGATACGCACCCCAAAAAATGAAGGTCCATGCGGCCCCGTGCCATAACCCGACCAGCACCATCGTCGCCATCAAGTGCCGATTCGTGGCCCAGGTTCCATGCCGGCTTCCGCCGAGCGGGATGTAGACGTAATCCCGCAGCCAGGTGGACAGCGAAATATGCCACCGGCGCCAGAAGTCAGACGGATTCGAGGCAAAATAGGGCAGGTTGAAATTCACCATGACGTCAAATCCGAGCAATTTCGCAAGGCCTCTGGCCACATCGGAGTATCCTGAAAAATCACAGTAGATTTGGAAAGCGTAGGCATAGACGGCAATCAGCGCCTCTCCCCCTGTTCCCTGCCAGCCGTCTGAGAATACTGGATCGACCAGTAACGCGAGATTGTCGGCGATAAACATTTTCTTGAACAGCCCCCAGGCGATGAGCCATACCCCTTCCTCTAGATGCCCGGAGGTAATCACACGCGGGCGCAGGAATTGCGGCAATAGATTGCTCGCTCGCTCGATCGGCCCTGCCAGCAAGAGCGGAAAAAACGACACGAACAGCGCAAAGTCAAGAAACCCTGTATGAGACGACGCTTTGCCACGATACGCATCTATGACAAACGTCATCCGTTGGAATGTGTAAAATGAAATCCCGACCGGCAGAATCACACCCGTCAGCAGCGCGGATCCCTCCAGGCCAAGTTGATGCAGTGCAGCCAAGACATTGACCTGGAAGAACTCATAGTATTTGAACACAAACAGGACGCCGAGATTGTTCACAAGGCTGACAGCCAGCCAGATCCGCTTACGACTGGGATCACGAACAATCATGCGGGTGGCTCCATAATCGACGATCGTGGTCAGCCCCATCAGACACGGGAACCGCCAGTCCCAGAACCCGTAAAACACGTAGCAGGCAGCCAAAAGAAATCGGTTCTGAAGGACATACCACCGGCCCAATGTCCGATAAGCCGCGTATACGGCTAGAAAGAACAACAGAAACGTCGTACTATTGAATACCACCGCACCGCACCTCCGACCGGTCGATGGCCGAGATCCTCATCGACTCGGAGAACCTCCACCGGTTACTTGTCTCGCATCCAGATGCCCTAACAGACCTTCACAGGCCAAACTGATGAGTGCATAGCACCGGTCGAACTCTTCAGGCGTTCCTCCGTAAGGATCTTGGATATCGGTCACAGGATCTGAAGAAAAATGCCCGAGCAAGAACGTCTTCGCTCGTGCCTCGGGAAATAGTTCGAATAACATTTGGTTGTGAACAAGCTCCATGACCAGAATAAGGTCGGCTTTCGCGACAAGGTCCCTTGAAATGACCGTCGTCCGGTGGCGGCTCAGGTCGATTCCATACTTGATGGAAGTAGTTCTGGCCAAAGGATACGCCGGTTTCCCCGCCATCGTATCAATCCCGGCAGACACAACTTCTAGAGCGGCGCGCCGTGTCTTCAATTGCGCTTGAAGAAAGGCGGCCGCGAACGGGCTCCGGCACACATTGCCCTTGCACAGCACAAGAACGGTTTCGACGCCTCCCGACAGCATCTTGTTCATCCGCGCTCGGTGGATGCCGAGGCCTAATCCTAGATCCCAAATTACTCTTCCAGCAGCCAGGCGCGCCATTCGCAGCCTGCTAAAGCCAGCCGGTCCGACACGACGAGTCAGCAACAGAAGATACATCACGATCTCATGGAATCCCGGCCGGAGATCGCCAAGCCAAAATACCTCGGATTTGGCCTGAGGAGCGAGCAGACTGAAGAAATTCTTGAAGGTTTCCGTCCTCGACGGACTGCCGGGCAGAAGATTCAATTCCTTATCGGACTTCCGAAGACGCAAAAGGAGATGGTCGAGGTCTCCCAGCCACCAGCGGGATTTGACTCCAATTTTGTAGGGTTGGCAGTCCGGCACTACGCCGGTTGTCGCGAAGCGATACAGCAGCCACGGGAAATCGATTCCGGCGTCGATGGCTAGTTGGAGCGAACCCCAGAAGCGTCCATTCACCTCCATCAAATACGGAATTCCGGATTGACGATCGACTTTAAACTCCATCATTGCGACGCCATTCCAATCGACCGATTGGGCAATGGCTCGCGCGTACTTTGTCATGAGCCCCGGCAAGGCGATGCTCTCGCGCAACACACTTACACCGCCGGACGGCGGTTTTTCGCGAAGACGCCGATGAGCAAACAAGGCCTGCGCGCGACCTTCTACGAACAGTCCGAAGACCCCCTGCCCTTCTCCAACGATCCGCGATTGCACGAGCGACGGCTCGCGCAATTCCTCGAATTCTTCATAGAGTCTCCGCAAGTCATCGGCGTTCTCCGCATACCGCACAGATGTTTTTCTCCATTCACCACGCGTGCGGACCAATGAACGGCCTGGCTTTACCACCACCGGCCACCGATCGATGGACGGAAGAACATCCTCCACTTCGCCCTTCGGAACAAATCGCGTGTCCGGAATCGGTATGCCCTGCTCGTGAGCCCATCGCATCAACCGATACTTGTCCGAGAGCGCGTGATACTTCTCCGGAGAGGAAATCGGAAGCGTGAGCCTTTTACCGCTCCGACCCTGCTGGCTCCCCAACAGTTCGACAGCCAGATCAGTCATTGGGAAAATCAGCGCGGACTCATGGAAGCTGGCTTGTTCTTGGATGCAGGCAACATACTCTTCCGGTGCTTGCCAGGGCGAAGGACACAGAAACGATCGCGTGCAGTATTTCGAGGCACCGGCAAGACTGGCAGAGGTCTCCGCACCCACGTAGACAGCGATCCCTCGAGCGCCAAGCGATCTTGTCACGGCAAGCGTCGACCGCTCGTTGCCGTCAGTTACGATCACCACTGGTCGATCAGAAAGCACTCTATTCATTTCGACTCACGACGCGCCTACTCTCGTTCTATTCGAGCATCGATTCCAGGAGGATCCGCATGCTGAGCCGAGGCGCTGGCCAGGCAGCCACTATCGCCATTTTCCGTTGTTGTATCCCGCCAGATGAAAGGCAAAGAGGTTTTCGGTACTGCTGATCCGGTCGTGCACGTTGATCCGTTTAAGTCCGAACTGATGGGCCGGCGCCGGTCCTTCATACCCAAATTCGGTTGTGATCGCTGCTCGGTAGCCTGCCGCCTTGACCGCCTGACCGATGTCTGTCGACCAATCACCATTGGGGTAGCAAAACACCGGCACAGAATTGACCTGGTGCTGCGTCAGTGCTTTCCAAGAGTCTTTGATCTCCTGCCAGACCTCCTGCGGTTTCAGTTTCGTGAGAATAGCGTGATTGACTGAATGTGACCCGAAGGTGATCCCTGCGGCGGACATCACTCTTGCCTCATCCCAATTGATCACTTGTCGCTCAACAGGCAGTCGGACATCCAGCATATCCAACCAGCGAGACACCAGCCTCTCTATCTGTTCAAGCTCAAATGCCTTACAACCTTCAATGAGTGCGTCGATGCCACCTTCCAGCAATCCACGACTGATCTTTCCTGTCCGGAGATCCTCACGCTCAAGCGCGGCAAGACTTTGTTGCTTTTTGCTCTCAGACTTAGCCGCATATTGGCGATAAACCCATGCCGCCTTTTCAGGCCAAAACCAGTCATTGGTGCCGACGAAAGCCGTCGGCAGGAAGATGCTTGCCGGGATGCCATGGCACTTCAATATGGGAAACGCCTGCGTGTAGTTATCCAACCACCCGTCGTCGAACGTGATTACGCAGTAGCGGCGTCGCGCATCCCAGGTCTGCTCGTCCCACATCCTCAGCAAGGCAGGGAACGATATGACATCAAACTGATCCTGCAAGAGCTTCGCATGCTTTTCAAATGTTTCGGTCGTGACATACATACCGGGCTGAATGTACTGGCGCGGCAAGTCCTCATGGCGGACAACGCGATGATACGTGAGAATGGCAACCCTTCCCCTCAAGGCTTGCAGATACCCAGGAGAGTAAGAATACGCGTTCGCGGCCAGATGGCGAACCAGATGCTTTGCCCGACTTATCGCCTGGACGGCTCCCATGCCACCATCCGTTCGCCCGACCAATACCGTACCCACGCCTGTAAGATAGATGCATTCACAAGGACGAAAAACGTCAGCAGCTTCACCGGATGGAACCGCAGCATGGGCCGGAACACCAAGCCCATCAGAGCCACGGCATAGAAACCAACCTGCACGGCCAGCACTGCGCTATACGTTCGCGATGACACGGCCAGCACTGCATTGGCAAACAGGGCAGTTAACATGGCAAATGGAACGAGCCACCTGCACAACTTATGGCTCACCAACTGCCATGCAAAAATTGGATATTTGAAGGGATTCACGAGAATCAAACTTCGCATAAACACCGAAATACCGCGCAATACCGTCCGCACTTTTCGGTCAAACTCTTTCCCCTCATCTAAAATATTTTTATAGTATCCGACACTGTCCGGGTCCGAGACGCCGCGAAATCCCATCCGAACGCTATTGAGCACGGTATTAAAATCGCTCTGCAGACTATCCGACCATGCCTGCTTACAGACGTCGGACCTCGCGGCAAAAAACGACCCACTAAGGCCCACCAGGGAATTTACCCTTGTTTCGAGCAACCGGAGGCACATCTCATACTTGACATAGGCCCCTTCCCCGCTGATTCGGCCGTCTTTATCGAGAAACCGATCCACACTGCTGACACATCCTACAGTGGGATCATGAAAATTCTTCACGACGTTCATGACTGCGTCGGCAGGAAGAATCGTGGCCACATCAGAAAAAATCAAAATCTCCCCTCCCGCGCCATCCACCGCGATCTTTTGTGCCGCCTCTTTACCGCGTCGTTCGGGGGCCCTGACCAGCTTAACGCATCGCGGTTCATATGACCTCACTATTTCATCCGTCGCATCCGATGAGCAATCGGAGGCCACTACTATTTCCAGAAGAGTATTTGGATACGACAGCTGTAACGTGTTTTCAAGCTTCTCCGCTATTCGCTCCTCTTCGTTATAGGCCGCTATGATAAACGAGACGGTGGGCATGCAATGCCCCTTGCGAACATGCCGTGGGTGGACCAAGGAGAATAGTTTTAAGAGAAGCGGATAGCCCAAGTAGGCATAGAACGCAAACCCTAATGACAACCAAAAAGTTATTTCAATTCCCATATCCTACATGCCATAAAGGGCATCTTGCGTGCCAAAGCTGATAATCTGTGGCACACAGTTATATATAATTATTTGGATCCGCCGGACGAAGCACGCCTCTTCATCTTGAGATTAATAGCTCAGATCGACTCTGCCTGTTAGCATCTCAAACGCAAACTCATCGGCGGACGAATACCATGATCCAATAGGAATGCGGAGCATCGAATACACATCCGTCATCGCACTATTGATACCGCCATAGCAGGAACAGCAGTTTTTGAATCCTGCCTGCTTTACGAGTTGGCGGTTGTCTGCCGTTATTTGACTCCGTCGTCCGTACGGATATGCAAACGACCTAATCTCCGCCTCAATTTTCGCCTCAATATCCTGTCGTGACCCCATAATTTCATCCCAAGCGCGTTCTCCTGTGATTTGCCCGAGATCGATGTGAGTTCTTGTATGCGCGCCTATTTCGAAGCCGGCCCGAGCGAGGTCGGCGACCTGCCGCCAGGTCATCCACGGCGCTCTCACTCCCATTGTCTCATCCCACCATGGGTGAAAGTCAGAATCGATGAAGCCACTCGTGACAAAAAATGTGGCTGGGAGCTTGAAATCAGTCAATATCGGTGCAGCTACCTCGTAATTGTCGCGGTATCCGTCGTCGAATGTGATCGCGAGCATGTGATCTATGGTTTCGTGTCGCTCGATTCGATTTGCCAGAGTCCCGAAAGGCACGACCTGGAACTCCCGCGAGAACAGCTGGCAGAACCTCCGAAAAGTCCTTACGTTGCAGGTCATGCCGTCTCCCAGCAGTCCGTCGTTTACCCGATGGAACACGACCACGGGGGCCATCTGTCTGGAGTACCGCCGCAGCACTCCGGAGGCACTTAACATTCTGCCCAACACAGTTTTTACCGCTTTCTTCATCTCAGTTACGCCTGCTCTCAAAATAGTAGCGATGTTTACTTTGGCGAATGAGGTTCTCGCCTCAGCAGGGCCAGGCTCATTCTCAAATCCTGCTGGCCTTGGAGTGCTTCTGCAATTCGATCAAGATCAGGCGGCACTACTAATTGATGCACAGGGAGGGTGATCAGCCGCTCGGCAAGTCTTTTGGCTCCAGGATACTCCTCTTTTCCAAATGTTCCCTTCAACTGCGGGATCTCATTAATTGGGCATGGATATAAGAAACTGACGCCCAAACCATTTTCCTCTGCAAAAGCGCACAACGCACGTTTTCGATCTCCGTTGAGCGTCATTAGCGGGAAGCGAAGGTAGGTCGATCCCTTCGGCAATGGCTGTGGTTCCTCAATGCCTAATATCGACAATCTCTCCAGAATCTCGCTTGTTATTTGGTCCCGATATCTGTTCGATTCATCAAGTCTGCGGCACCAAGACCACAACAAACCCGCCCTCCCTCCATCCATCCGACAGACAGGAAACTCTTCGTAGAATCGTGTTCGGCCAAGTCCCAGAAAATGGAGACCGGCAGGGAGCCAATACCTGTTGGGACTGAGGAAGACCATCGTACCGGCAACGATGCATAGGTTCTTGAGCGAAGATAATAACGGATCAACGGGCAAATCCCCGTATACCTTGCTGAGGTATTCGGCCATCCGATCAGAATTGGTTATGATCACTCCTCCGGATCCGGCCGAGACATTCTTTCCCCGTCCAAGACTGAAAAATCCGACATCCCCCTGCGTGCCAAGCCATCGACCGCGATGCTTCCCGCCCATTGCTTGCGCAGCATCCTCAATGATATAGGCCCCTGCCGACCGGCCGATTACCGTAATGTTATCAATGTTCGCTGGCCGACCGAGCAAGTGAGGGGCTACGATCGCTAAGATCTCCTGGTCCACCAACCGGGAAAGTTCAGAAAGGTCGAAGTCCAGGGTTTGGGGATCCACATCGCACAAAACTACCTGCAAGCCTGCGTTTATGACTGCCGAGGGAATAGTGAAACATGTATAGGCAGGAATAACGACCTTTCGTCGCTGTGAGCTTTCACGCAACCCTTTCAAAATCGTGGTCAAAGCCGCCGTTCCTGACGTCAAGAGGAACACATGCTTCACCCCAAAATGGTCTTTGATTTCTAACTCGATTTTTTTTAGGAGCCGCTTGGAGCGGACGAGCCCCGTCATTCCGATCAACACATCCATTGGAGAGAGCGGCGCCGCGGTAGGCGATAAATGTCGCTGGATCTTCACGGCAAATACTTCGTAATCTGGGGCCCTAAGAAGGTGGTCACCGATAGCGGAAGTCGCTTCCAAAGCGCAATCGCCAGTCTGAACTTGGGATTCTGTGGATTCAATTCCGGGATGGGCTGGCCGTCAAGAAGCCAATAGTGCCACTGCAGCTGAACCGGCTTGGCTCCCCACTGTTCCTTGAATCGATAGGTTCCGCTGCCTTTCGAGGAACGTCCGAAGTCGAAAATACGATACCCTTGTTCGCAAGCATACCGAAGCACAGACCCGTACAGCATCATGTTAGGAGCAAACCTTCCATAGCGCCGGTCTGAAGATGCCCATGGAATTTCCAGTATGTTTCTGAACCCATACACCAACCCAGCAGCAACGGCTCGTCCGTCATATCGGACCACGAAAATCTTGGCGTCTTTTGGAAATATTCGCAACACTTCCCTGAAGAACTGTTTGGCATAAACCGGCGTCCCCAAGTCGCGCATGTTTCTGGAAAATATCTCATAAAACCCATCCAGAAGGTTCAGCCCCCCCATTTCCGTCGTCATTCCCTCCTTTTCGGCGCGACGCACCTGGCTCCGAAGTTTTGGAGGAAACGCCTTCATTAAATCGATGTAGGACCGTGGGAGATCCAGCCGCATAGAAACCTTGTGTTCCTTCTTTGGCCAATCGAGATCTGGCCCTGCGACATGGCGAAGTTCAATGTGTTTGGCGCCTAAGGATCGCGTGCAGCGTTTGGCTTCCTCCAAAAGAAGCCCAGCCGCTTCCTCCGTACTCGCCACGATTCCGCCATAATTAAGGTATGGCAGCGACACCAGGAAACGGCCGCACAACGAACTGTTGAAATAGACCAACGGAAGAATCCCGTGAACGTCTCCGCGTGCATCGACCGCCTGATAATAAAAGGTCGGATGGCCAAAGGCACGCTGAATGACCGTTCGCCAGCCCGTAAGATGGTACCCGGTTGCGAGCGGGTTGTCTTCGACGTATCGATCCCACGCTCCTTGCTCCACGGCACCATCGAGCTCGGTAATTTTAAACAAGGCCATGTCTCCTGCCCCAAGGGGCGAACAGAGGGAAGAGGGTATCCTAACGCGATCGCTCTGCTACGATCGAGTCGAGCAGTTCCGCCAATTTCCCAGAAAGAGCACGGTAACTGAACTTTTCAATATCAGCGGGATTGGGGATAACGAGGCCGCTTCTGTCGGAAAGTAACGCTACGAGCAAGCGTTTTACGTTTTGAACTCGATTCGGGCAGCAATATCCAAGTCGATTTTGTTGGACAAGATCAGCCGTCGCCCCCTCACCGCCGAGAACGATCAGAGGGCGCCTCATCACCATGTATTCGTAAATTTTTGCAGGGATTTGCATGGGGTAATCTTGCTGTAGAATCAGGAGCACGTCCGAGCGCAGCATCTCCTTCAAACACTCATGATGCGGAACGGGAGGAGTTCGGCTGAGCAATCCTCTCTCCTCCAAGCTCTTTGCCAGCTCATTGCATGCCTGATCGTCTATGTCCCAGGCACCCACGAATCGTACCCGCAATTGGGTCGTGTTGACCGTTCCTTCCATGATCAGTTCCTGGATAGCACGGAACAGTGCCATCGGGTTCCGATTGCCATACACAGTGCCAAAATGGCTCAGATCGAGGGAGGATTTTTTCGGCGCCTGTTCCGCCAGGGCTCTGGGAGCCTGGTCCGATGTTTGAGGGGGAGAAACTTCCTCAGCATACCCATTTGTAATCGTCACGAACTTGTCCCGCCAGTTTGGATAGACGGAACAAAATCGCGCTCTTAATTCCTCAGTATTCAGTACCACACGAGTCGCAGCCGCACACACGCTCCTCTCATAAGTCTCGGCTTTCCGGTGCAGCAGCTTCGATGAGAAAAACCGGAATCCACCCGTCCATGGATCCCGAAAATCAGCCACAAAGGGAATATTGTACTGTTGGGCAATGTGTTTCCCCACCAAAAGACTTGTCCAAGGTGGCCCTGTGGCCCACACCACTTGAGGCTGTTCTTGAGCGAGAAACACGGGGATCGCCTTCATGACCGGCCGCAGCCAATTACACTGCGGATCCGGAAAAGAGAACAAGTAATCGGCCGCTAATCGCAGAAAGGCCCGTACGGAGGGTTCCGTTTTTTGGCTGACGGCATAAAGACCGAAGGATCGTTCATGATTCAATGTCAAGGCGGAAATCATTCCCACCTTCAATGCCCGAGATAGTCGTTCCCGCACGGCCAACAATCGCATTAAAGGATTACCGTGCGGGATTCGTAGAACATCGATTCCTGCCGGCAGTTTGTTCAGCAATTGCAGATCAGTTGGTTGGAACGGCACCGCCGAACGGGGATCAGTTGATATAACCTTCGGCTGCCATCCGTAGGAGGGAAGATGGCGGCAGAAATTGAGCGGCCTCATCGCTCCGGTTGCACCGATCGGAGGAAAAAAATAGGCGATGACAAGGACGCGCTTCGATAGGGGGGCCGCAGTGACGCTCATGAACCGACATGAGTCCGATTGGGTACGAGAAGAGCAATGCGATCTATCCAGCTGGCATCCCGATCGATGAAAATCTTGAACCAAAGCTCCGTATTTACCAACGTCCAGATCTCGTCGCCATACCGGCTGCGGGCTTGCTTAAGGCTTTGGGGCGTAAAGATCCCGCGAGCAATGCTTTCAGGAGAGCCTAAGATTTCCTCTGTGAGATCCTTCATTTCACGAGACAACCAAAAAGCATTGGGGACCGGAAAATTACATTTGTCCTTCCTTGTCCAGATGTCCTCCGGAAGCAGCATTGCGGCAATCTGTCGCAAGAGGTGCTTCGGCTGAAATCCCCTTACCTTCTGTTCGGGAGGCACCGTGGCTAAGAACTCGACGATCTGGTGGTCAAGCAGCGGCACTCTCGACTCGATTGACAGAGCCATGCTCGCCCGATCTTCCAAATGGAGCAGACTCGGCAGGTAGACCCGAAGATCATGATACAGGCAGAGGTCCAGAACTTGATCGGTGTCTGCCTCCCTAAACGGCCTGAGATAATCATCAACGGGAGTGTACCCCGCCAGGCTCCTCATCAGAGCAGGTTCGAAGAGGGGCATCCGTGACGACCACTGGTTGCAATGGAGTTGAATCCAGGTATCCTGAATATTTTTCACCGGTTTGAGGAACCGGTCACGCACCGACCGATACAGGCCGGCCGCGCCGCGCCCGAGAAGTGCCGCGATCGGGAACTTCCTGATCGACGCTCTAGCAACCGGCTTGGAATAGATCTTCTGTTCAAACAAGTCAGTGCGGCCAAAGCTGGCCTGAAATTGCGCAGGATAACCTGCGAACAACTCGTCTCCGCCATGTCCTGTCAAACATACTTTTACATGACGCTGGGCCAGATGGGCGGATGTGAAATAAGCGAACCCGCCCTGAGTCGCCATTGGAAAATCCATGTGCCACATCAGGCAGGGAAGTCGACTGGCCATGTCGTGCGGATTCGGCCTGCTCTGGTGGTACTCCGCACCCACATGGCTGGCTGCAATCCTGGCAAGACGCGTTTCATCGAAATATTCTTCATCGGCAAACTGAATTGAAAAGGTCTTCAGCCCAGGGCGATGCCGGGAAGCCAGTGCGACCACTGTACTGGAGTCCAGCCCCCCGCTAAGGTGCGCTCCCAACGAGGCATCGCTCCGGCAATGCCTCTTGACGGATTCATCAAGTCGATGAAACAGTTCTTCTCTGACGGCTTCGTCCGATCGCGAGTAGTCATAGTTGTATCTCAGATTCCAGTACTGCCGGATCTGCGGGCGGCCCGTATCGAGATCCACGCGAAGCCAGTGTCCGGGCTCAACTTCCCGGATGTTACGAAACATTGTCTTGCCTCCTAACGCCCGGCCACAGAAAGCATAATCAGCCAATGCCTGGGAATCGACCGACCTCGGAACGGTCGGATCCGTTAGGATCGCCTTGATTTCGGATGCAAGGATCAACTTCGTCGGAGTAAGGTAGTAATACAACGGTTTGATACCCATTCGATCTCGAACTGCAAAGAGTCGCCGCCTTCTTGCATCCCATAAGACGAAAGAAAACATCCCGCTGAACCGGCTTACACAGTCCTCCCCGTCTTCCTCATATTGGTGGAGGATTACTTCGGTGTCGGACGAAGAAGAAAACCTATGCCCTTTACTTTTCAATTCTTGTCTCAGCTCGACATAATTGTAGATCTCGCCATTGAAGACTACCAGAATCGAGCCATCCTCATTTGACATCGGTTGCCGACCGGATTCCGAAATATCGATGATCGACAAGCGGCGGTGGCCCAGCCCGACGGGACCATCCACATATAGACCTTCTCCATCCGGCCCCCGATGCCACAATGTGTCCCGCATAGCCGTCAATTGGCTGGGGTCGACGGCTGAACGATCAAAGTTGATAACTGCTACGATTCCGCACATTGCAAATTCTCCCATCCATGCATCTTACCGGCTCCGCAGAAAATTTCTGATTTCTGCATATTGTTCCTTCTTAAAAATCTGTACAAGACCAAGATAAGAGACCATCCCGCATATAATCAGCAGAATCAGTGAGTAGAGCGGCCTCGGCGTCACGAGTGTCCTTTCGAGCAGGCTTACCGATGCCAGCATCAAGGAGCCGGCGAACAACGGGAAACCCATTTCGGCCAGGTAACGTCCGGTCGAAAGGCCGAGGACCCGAAGACACCGGATAGTGGTGATGCCAAACACGACCGGATACGCCACGAGCCAGGCCAGACATACTCCTATTATGCCGGCTCTGACCCCGACTAAAAATGCCGCGGTCATAAGAACCGACGTAATCATCATATTGACAAGATTAACTGCCGGCCGGCCGATCGCAAAAACGGCTGGGGGAAGAACCGGACTCAGTGCTTTCAGCGGAAGAATCAAGCAAAGCAGCTGGAAGGGACCGACGATCGCCTCCCACTTCGAGCCCAAAATCAGCGGGATGCCCACCGGCGCCACAGCCGACATCCCGAAAAAAATCGGGCACGCAATGAACGCAACGATGCGGGTTGTCCCAAGAAGGTTTTTCCTGATCCGATCAAGATCATCCTGAATCCGGGCATATGACGCAAAGGAAATCTGCGTAACGACCGGCATCACCTTTTCCATCGGGATTGAGGCCAAATTAAGCGCCACGGCGTAACCTCCCAGGACGGCAGTGCCCAGAATTTTTCCGACGATGATCTTGTCCGATTCAGCATACACAAAATTCATCAGCCGGTCGCCCGTTAGTGTCAGACCGTACCGTAACAATCTCCCCGAACCCCGGAGATCGAACAATGGCGCCATCCAACGTGGGCGCACGACGTTGAAGGCAACCATCTTGACCAGCTGCATTGCCATCTGGCCCACGAGCAAAGACCAGACTCCCATTCCGTTCAGCGCAAGCACCAATGTCAGGATGGCAGCCCCAAGCTGCGCGGAGAGCTCGATCTGAGCCTTGACCTTGAAATTCATCTCTCGAATGAACAGCGACTGCGGCACAGCGTATGACATCATCAGGATCATGTTGACGCCAAGAACCCGGATCATCGCGGTCAGATCCGGTTCGCGGTAGAATCGAGCCACCCATGGCGCCAAGATATAGCAGGCAAAGAAACCGACTAGACCCGTAATCAACGCCCAGGTGAAGATCTGCCGGATCTCGCGCTCGTCAAGATCCTTGGCTTGGACGAGAGCCGCACCGACACCGAACTCGCTGACCATGGCGACGAGGGAAACGAACACCGCCGTCATCGCCATGAGGCCGTAATCGGACGGTGATAGCAGGCGGATGACGACGATCGTCGAGAGCCAGGAAATGAATTGCCCGACGAATGTCCCGGTGCCTACCCAAAGCACACCTCGAAAAACACTGCTTCGAAACGACGCCTCCTTAGATGCCATGGCGGACGTTGTTGGTGAGCGACTGCTCCAACATCTGGGCATCCAAGAAGAATTTCACGGCCCAATTCAGGATTTCAAAGCGGCCGTAGACGCCAGAAATCGGCTCGGACCCGCTGATGCCGCCATAAATGCCCGGATGATCTGTATTCATGAATTGAATCCTCCTGAGCGCGGCATTCGTTCTTCTCAGTCCGTCCAGATATGCCTTCTTTTCCGTTATCTGATACAGTCGCCCCCAAATCCCCGCCATCTGGGCCTCGCCGGTCAAACACCGATACGAAACGGTCGGCTCCCAGCGATCATTGAATCGTCCGGCAAGGCTGCCATCCGGCTGCTGGCAGGTCAACATCGCGTCGGCTGCCTTCTGTGCCTTTGCAATATAGTCCGGATTCTTCAGAAGTACTCCGGTTTCCATAATTCCCCTAATAGAGTACGCGATCGTGTGAACCAGCGGCCTCGAGGCATCGTATAAACAGTTCGATCGAAACCAGCCGTTATCGAGCTGCTGCGTCAGCGCAAACTCGATGTTTCTGACCGCAGCCTCCTTAAATTCTTGATGCCCGCTTACTGCGGATAGTTCAGCAAGCCCCCAAGCCGTCCGTGTGTTATAGGTATAAAAATTCATTCTGGAGCTGGCATAGTCGGATAACGACTTTCTCCAGGCCCCGTCCTCGTCCTGCTGAGCCACGAGAAATCTTCCCGCTCTTACGGCAGAATTCAAATAAACCGGGTTGCGGGTCTCCTGAAACGCCCGCAGCCATCCAAAGATCACTTGGCCTGTGTTGAAGATGGCGGGTGTGGGGGAGTGATCGATTGTGCCCCCTTGAACGGCTCCGCTCTCCATCTGAATACGGCACTCCCAGTCGGCCATTCTGATTGCCCGTTCTGCAATATCCTCCCTGCCAAAGCGATGCGCAAAATCAAATAAGGTGGGAATGATATATCCGGTCGTCTCAGGATAGGACGGAATCCACCCCTTCCTCCTGAAAAACGGATGATAGATCATGGAATAACTACGCGCGACACCTCCGTCTCGAAAGGCATCCTGGGCCCTGCACACCCATTCGACGCCAGCTCGCAGATGGTCATCGATGGGGTATCCGGCGTTCTGCTTTCTCACCAGGCACAATCGCACAAGGTTGTAATCGAGAAAAGAACTATAGTACTTGGAGAGAAATACGATAGTTTGCATTTTCATAGGAGTCCACTCGCTTTTCCTAGTTTCCAATACCGGTGCATAGGGAGAACAAGACCTGCCGCAATCTCTTAGCTCAGCTGATACAGTACAGCATTGCTACTTTCATAGATCCGCCTCCATGTCTGGGGAGGATGGTCATAGAACTCATGTTTTCGATAACCGGATCTCTTGCTCAGCCACATGCCTCCGTTCTTATCCAGCCACGCAATATATCTTTTGTTGACCATGACCATACTCCCCGGCTTTAACTCGCCTGTGGAATTGATCGATTCGAAATCAATCCAGGACGTCTGCACCGGATACCCAGAAAAAAATTCGAGCATCCTCAAAGTGAGGATATCCGAATAAAAGGGGCTGGATGGTTTCACAATATGCACAATGTCCCGTACTTCATGAGTCCATGTTAAAGGGGTTCTGTACCCCCAGTAAACATATGGCCCTCCAAAGATTAGCAGGAGCGTAATTACCAGCACACCCCAAAAGGATCTCTCTCTTCTTATCTCGCGCGCTACGCTCTGATCTTGAAACATCAACTTCCCGAGCAATGCAGACGCAAGCACGATCGACGGAAATAAGATGGGATAGAAGTACCTTTCGAACAAGGGGAGCGGACTATAGGAAGCTACCGAGCTGGATGAAAAATTGAACATCAGGAAGAGCGTAATGAACCACACGGATGGAATCAGGAATGATCGATCCTTCCAATATGCGGCATGTATTGCAGCGACAAGCCCCACCAAAGGCAGAAACAAAAAGTAGCTGTTCAGGAATAGGAAGGTCGGGCCTGATATGAACAGTCGCTTTATCAATGCGACCGCACGGCTGCTTCCTTTCGGCCATCCAAAATCGCTTCCCTCAGTGAAGAAGGAATTTTCCCACTGGCGATAATTTCGCTCGATTTCATGAAACCTGAGCATGAAGTCTCCGGTTAGATTTCCATATACAATCATTTCGCCCAAGAGGACCGCGAGCGAGCCCAAGGTCACTCCTGCCAATAAGATTGTCCCTGATTTTGGCGACCTCTTCAGGCTCGTCCCTATTAAGACGGCACAAGTGAGAGCAAAATAGGAAACGGTTTCTTTGCAAAGCCAGGAGACTCCAAATGCCAATCCGGCACAGACGCCCACAGTGAAAACGGCGGCTTGATTTTCGAGGGGAAACCTCAGTAGAAGGACAATCGCAGTAACTCCAAGAGATGCATAAAATGCCGCGGCCAAATCCGGAAGCAATACGGTCGCACTATTCACATCAAGCGGAAGAACTGCATGAAAGGCAGCGGCGATCAGGCCAACCCGATGACTGAAGAGGGCGCTCGCACAAATATAGGAAAGGAGTAGTGCAAGGACTGAAATAACAAAAGGATAAACCACTACGCTCCACTCGCCAAAGCCGAAGAGACGGAAGGTCAACGAAGCAGGGAAAATGACTCCAATACGCAAGGGAAACACTGCCGGCCCGCTATATCCGTTAATGGAAAATTGGTCCTGGGCCATTTGATACGCAAACCGTGTATATTCTCCGTCATCCAACCCTATATAGCCTCCGAAGAAATACACGCGCAGGGCTGCCGCTACGGCAATAATGGCTGCCAAGGCCGGAAAATGGCGGAGAAAATCTGAGAGAAATAACCGCATGGAGGGTGTTGGAAATCTTCCAGGTATGCAGGCCCTGGCGGCTTAGATCGGAATGCTCGATTTGCCTTCCATTCCCATGAGGGTGTACTTACGGTTCCGTAGAATGAGCCGCGTTCTTAAGCAGGGCTTGACAAGAATTCCTTGCTTCACTCTTTCTAATAAGGGCAAATCCGAATGATGATCGGTGTAGAATACGGCTTCCCGCAGCTCGGCGGAACCGAGGCGTTCCTCTAATCTCCTAACTTTTTCTATTCCGTGGCAATTCGCACCCATAATTCGCCCCGTGATAACCCCATTTTTCGTTTCTGCGGAGGTGCAGACCACTTCAGATATTCCCAGCCGTTCGGCAAGCGGCCTAACATAAACATCCAGACTTGCCGTCGCCAATATAACCCGATGCCCTTCCCGCAAATGCATGGAGAGTCTGCCAACAGATTCCTTGTTCATGTTGGATCTGAGCAGAACGGAGATGAATCTGTCAGAGACAGCCTCAAGCTGCCGTACAGAGATTCCAGAAAGAATGGCATTTAAAAATGCGCTTTTCAGCGCAGAGTTCGGCATGCTCCCGGCCCAATACAGAAGCACATAGCACGGTAATAATAGAATGGTCCAATTTCGAAGCCCGAATTCTCGCAAACATAGGAACAAGAACGGGAGGTACGTGTCCCTTTTGGTGATGGTTCCATCAAGATCAAAAATAACGGTTTTCACAACCCTCAAGCAGATAGCCGATGGCTTTCATGCAAAAGCCCTTGTTTAGTGCATCAGGTAGAGAATTGCGATCAGCCAGAGCGTCCCGGCGAGTACGAATCCTTTATCTCCCAAGATCAACTCGACCGGTTCCCCTCTCGCTTCTTCCTGCACTTTCAATAGAAATCGATAAATACAGTACATCACCAGCGGGATCGTGAAAATAATCTTGTCGGTTCCGTGCAAGACCCTCGTCTCAGGCGAAATCGCATACAGCATATAGGCCATGATCGTGATGCTGGCTGCGCTTCCAAGGAGTATGTTCAACTTCTGAATGGAGTAAGACTCGTTGACCGACCGTGCCTGTCCTGCTGTCTCGCCCAGATCTTCAATTTCTGCGCGGCGCTTTCCGAATCCAATCATCAAAGCAAGTGCAAACACACAAACGACGAGCCAGTTTGTCACCGCAACATAAGCTAGTTCTCCACCGGCGTAGACTCTCATGACAAAACCGATTGCAATTGACATCACATCGAGAACGGTCTTTGTCTTCAGATAGAAAGAATAGAGTATGTTATTCACTCCGTACAGGCAGAGAATCAAAAAGAATGGCCAGCCAAGGCCGGATGCTGCGAGAATCGAGAACGCAACCAGAGCCACACAGACAGATGCGGCTTGACGAGGTGTAATTTTCCCCGAGGCAATGGGGCGATATCGTTTCACGGGATGCTTCCGATCCCTGGACACATCAACGATGTCATTGAGCAAATAGATGGCACTGGACATGGTGCAGAATAGAAAAGCTCCTTCGAGGGATCTAAGGAGCCCTTCGTTCAAGCCGATCTGGGCGCCGAGCAGAAACGGGGCCAAGACAAAGAAGTTTTTTGCCCAATGCTTGACTCGAAGTGCTTGGAACCAAACCTTCATGCTTGCAGCGCCTTCACTTTCTGATAAGAAACTGTGAATGGGCTCAAACCTCGCGAGCAAATGTTGACGATCAAATAACTTGTGGCGTCCCTTCTCATTGCTCACTCAGGAGAACCCATTTTTACGGCGTCATACCTGTCGACTACCTCTCCACTGCGATTGACGAAGCGGAATGAGATGGTCGTATGATTGGCATCAATCACTAACGCTCCAAAATCCTTCGAGTACCTAAACTGACTATGGCTGTCGATCTCCCCAAAATTAGAGATCCATAATCCGCCGATCCCATTAACGAAATAGGGCAATCCGTCGACGGACAGGCGTTCATAGATATGATAGAAACCTGAGAGAATCGCATCTACACCCCAGGCCTTGAAAGGCCAGCGCATTCGCTCGACATCTTCAACGCTATGGGACGTATACGGAGCATGATGCGCAAGAACAAGTTTCCACACCGCCGTGGAGTCTTTCAGCCGTCGCTCAAGCCAGCGCGCCTGGATCGAGCCAATCGTTGCCCCATCCGGTTCGCGTTCGTCCGTGTCGAGCATGAAGAAATGCACCGGTCCCTCAACAAAATCGTAATATCGTTCATTTCCAGGGAGCGTGAAATAGTCGAGATACGGCTGAAGCGCATCTCCGTCCCAGTCTCGATGCCCCGGGATCGGAAAGAATCGATTTCTTGCCGCACCTGATCCGTAACTTCCTTTGTAGGGATGGATATAGTCGTGAAAGAATTGGCCGATATTTTGATCGATGGTTTCTGCAGACCCTTCGGGATAGTTGTTATCTCCCAACGTGACGATGAAGTCCGGTTTCCAGCTATTAACCATCAAGGCTACGTCTCTTTCTTGATGGGAAGCTGAGCCATAGTCGCCGATCGCTGCGAACCGTATCGTGCCGGCAGGAGGGGGTGGAACTGCAGGCAGTATGAGCCAGCGTGTCGCAGCCTCGATCCAGTATCTTGGTTGCCAGTCCACAAGGAACATCGCTGCGATCAGAACGACTAGACAGCCGCCGGTCCATTTCAAAAATGCCGCTTTCATGGCCGTCCCCTTGGTTGGAATAGAAGGCATCGCGGGCATGGACCATCATCGAATCGTCTCCGAAGTTCAGCATCCAGGCAATTGGCATCGAAATGAACGGCCTGGACTCGTTCCCAACGGAAACGATGGTGCGCCTGAGAAACGATCCCCTGCTCCAGCAATAGCCTGTTTATGTTGAGCTGTTGACTGTGAGGCGGATATAAGAAGGGAGTGGGAACGTTTGAGTTTCAAGATCTGCCTTGAACGATGTCTCGCTTAATTTCGAAAACTTGAATCTATCATACATGTCTTCAGCCGGTTTATTTTTTGCCGTTGGGATGTACTCCCCTAGCAAGACCTTCGCTCCACTCCCCCTGGCAAAGTCTGAAATAAAGGCTAGCATCGCTCCCTCAATATTTCTCCCGATTACCCGGCAACTTAAAAGAAACGTGTCGATCCTGCATTCCTCGCCCTTAAACTTCAGAATACACACACCTATAATGCCGTTGCCTCCAAACTTGTCCTTTGAAGCGACGGAGAAAACGCGCGTCCCCGAATCTTTTACTAATGACGCAATTTCCGCCTCCGTATACCGGCGTGTCGTGAGATTCATCTGATTGGTTTTCTGTGTAAGCTGGGCAATCCGTGGAATAGAGAATGGGACGGCCTCGCCAATGCAAACTTCGAGATCAAGACTTTTCAGAAACCCATCCAAACTTTCAAATGCCGTCTCATGCTGCTTTCGAGCGGTCTGCGCTTGATACATCTCCCCTTTCTTTCTATCCTCCTCGGTCAGTCTAATATTTTCCATTCCAGGAATCGACTCCAAGACGCAGGGAATAAGATAAGGTTGTTTAGGCAAACAGACTACTTCACATTCCGGGAGTTGCTGGCGAATCTGTTCGCATTCGATCGGACTATCGTCGATCATAATCATGCTATCCAAACCGATGTTTAAATCCTCCGCCAATCTGCGCATGTTGCTCGTTTTGTCGCTCCAGTTGATCTTGAAAGCCGAGAAATGTTTCCGGCGCAAAACCATATCAGGATGCGTATCGATGATTTCAAAGGCATCTCCTTCGTTATTCTTGCTATTAATCGCGAGGATGATTCCTCGACGGTGGAGCTTCAATAATCCCTTCTGGAACTCTCGGAAACAGTTGCCCGGGTAGGTATGGCCAAGCTGAACACCCGTCACACCGTCTTCGCCGACTACCCCGCCCCAAAGCGTGTTGTCGAGATCCAGAACGATGCATTTCTTCAGTTTTCCGATTGCGCTGAGAATATAGCGGAGCAGGTCATCGACGAAACTAGGATAGACGGATTGTTTATACGGATTCTTGGAGAGAAACCACATTTTAGGATCAAAGATTTGATCGTATCCTTTCCTCTGAACAAACCGGTGAAAATCCCAAATAAACGCCCCTTTCATCTCATGTAGAGCCTGTGCCAGAGTCTGATTGAATCTGGTGACAAGGTGGGTCTGCCCTTCAGGGATCTGAGCATCGTAGATTCCCCAGTACACATCAACAGGCAGACAGACATTCTGAACAATAAGTTGGGAAGGAAGGTTCCGCACCAGCACTTTGGCAAGGTTTCCAATCTCAGCGGCCTTTGCTTGGACAATCTTTTCCCATTCCGAAAACGTTCGCCCTCCAAAATCGTCCATAAAATCCGGCAACAGTTCCTCTATTCTGATCATCATCAAGACGAGTTCCGGTCGAAAGGCATACAGTTGGCTTGAAGGATCCAGAATCTCCTGAACATATTGGTTAAATCCGCCAAACAGAAATTCCGGCTTGAGTCCCTCCAGCAGAAGTCTCGTTCTCAGGACAGGCTCGATCGCTTCCACCGTGTAGCTTCGCAACACAGCGATTCGCAATGACTTTGCATCGGCGCACGCTTCTTCCACTGCCTTCAGGTTTTTGAAATAGTCGTTGAATGCGTAATTCGGCACTTCTGCTTTGATTTGAGTTACCTTGTTCATCGGATTAACCAAGAAATACTGCGTGGAGAAGGGCCATTATCTTCACGCTTTAAGCCTTGCCAAATCGTCGGGCTTCTCAACATTGATAACTTTCACTTCTTTGTCAATATCCCGCATAAGACCAGCTAAAGTTCGGCCTGGCCCCACTTCCACAAATATCCGATTTCCGGATCGAATTAACTGCGTAATGCAATCAACCCACTTTACCGGACGGACAATCTGTTGAACCAGACAGGAACGAATTTCTTCAGTACTCAGATAGAAATTGCCCGTCACGTTCGAAACGACCGGGACGGTCGGCACCTTCATGCTGCAAGTCGCCAGTCTTCCTTCCATCATTATGCTGGCTGAACGCATGAACTTGCTATGCCATGGGCCGCTCACTTTCAGAGGTACGACGAGCTTGGCCCCGGATTTTTTGGCCAATTCACCGGCTGTTTTCAGTGCCTCGTGCTGCCCGGTAAGAATCACCTGTCGAGGAGAATTGTGATTTGCCACTTCTATTGAACCGACCGATTGGACCTGCTCACAAATCTCCTGGAGCCGCCCAAATTCCAGACCCATCACCGCAATCATTCCTCCCGGGTTCTGTCCCGCAGCCCCTTGCATGAATTGCCCCCTACTGCGGACCAGTTTGAGCGTATCAGTCAATGAAAAAACCCCCGCAGCATAAAGGGCCGCGTATTCGCCTAAGCTGTGCCCCGCGGCCGCCACCGAAAGAACGCCCTCATTGCGAATCACATGAAAACAAGCCAGATTGACCAAAGTCACCGCCGGCTGGACATTCTCCGTTTGCACTAGGACTGATTCAGGGCCCTCAAAGCAGAGCCTCTTAAGGTCCATCTGAAGAATAGCCGATGCTTCTTCAAAAATGTCCCTGACCAGCTGCACATGATCGTAGAATGATTTTCCCATCCCGATGTACTGCGACCCCTGTCCAGGAAAAAGAAGCACTGGATTCATGACAAATCATCCATGATCGTTAGGCAAGCATTCGTTCAAGAACACTCGATAACCGGAGGAGTATAAATGTCGTCCAATACGACATCCGCCACACCCCATGAGAGTCCTACTCCAAAACCACAGAGCAGGGAACGCCTTTTCCCGCATGATTCGTGTAGAGACAAGTGATGAGTGATAGTCAGGGGGATGGATGCCGAGCCGGTATTACCATAGACCCCAATGCTGTACGGCACCTTCTCTTTCGGAAACTTCAGCTTGCTTGCGATCTTGTCATTCATGAATTTATTGGCTTGATGCAGAAAAAGATAGTCGAGTTGAGCCGGTGTGAGCCCCCCGCTTTCCATAAAACCTGCAAGACTTCTTACAACGTCTGTCGATGAAAACTTAAAGATCTCCATCCCATTCATATAGAGATTGTCATCGGCCCGCAGACCGCCGTCAGGCCGTTCTCGAATCTGCCGGCTACTCTCATCCGACGGCCGGCGAAATCCTCCAGCCGGAACATAAAGATTTCGAAACCGACTTCCATCCGTCATCAGCTCGATCGTGATTTCGTCATTATCCTTTCCGGCCTCCAATAACGTGGCAGTGCCCCCATCGCCTAGAATGAACGCGACATTCTTGTCTTGCGCATGACAAAGCTTCGTCTGCGTGTCCCCTGCCAGAAGAAGCACCCGTTGTAGCCCCCCGCCTTGAATTAACGCACACGCGTTATACAATCCGACTACATAACCGGAGCAACCCATGTTAATGTCGTAGGCGACCACCTCGGTTGAACATTTCAGTCGATCCTGAATGACGCAGGCGGTCGAAGGCACACGATAATCCGGAGTCATCGTGCTAAAGATAATCCCGTCAATGCTCTTGGCATTTTCCTGCAACCCCTGCAGTAACTCTTGCGCGGCCGCCACACAGAGATCTGAAGCACAGAGATGAGCTGGCGCTTTCCGATATTCGGGAACGCCGGTAAGGTCGACGATTTTTTTTCGGTCTTCCTCGGAGCAAAAAAGATGATCGGTACGATTATCCACCCGCATCAGAGGCACCGCCCCGGCGATTCCTCTTATCTTGATTCCCTTGAATACGGATCGAGCCATTGGAGAACCTCGATTGTAATGTTTGATACCGTTTAGACAGTTTCTTTCATCTTCTTAAGAATGATGCTTCGAAAAGTTTGGAAATCCTTGTACATTTCTACCGCTTCATCTGGATCGATATCGAGATTGAATTCCTCCTCAAAACCCGACACCAAGATCAGGTGTTGCAGGGAATCCCACCGTGGCAGGTCAGCCGGCCTGGTCTCATCTGTAATCTGACTGGTAGACACCTTTAGGATGACTGCGAATAATTCTTTTACTTTCTCTTCCAATTGCATCACCCCTTCGTTCTGCGACTAAGCATTCATCGAATGCGCGTTGTGACTATCCACCGTCTGCCTTTTGGCGTTCCACCATGGCCCGGATCGCTTGGATGTTTTTGAAATTCTCCAGCTTGACCTGATCAGACGACAAGTCAAGGCTGAACACCTCTTCCAAAAACGCCATTACCTTTAAAATTCCAAGTGAATCTATGATCCCGGACTCAATCAGAGGCTCGTCATCCTCCAGATGCGTGATATGTAGATCCGCACCAATGTCCGTGATAATGAAGTGCTTTATCTGTTCGCTGACATCATCCATGAAGAGCTCCGTAGCAGTGAACTGGATCAGCCATTGGTTGCCAGAGTATAGGGGTACTGCCCAGCTTCCACCATAGCGGCCATGACAGAAACCACATCCTCCGCATTGACGAGAATGAGTCGTGAGTTTCCGATCCTCCGTTTCAATAACTTTTGCTGGCGAGACATCTCCGCTTCAAGCTTCTCGGTATCTCGGTTCACACCTTTGCTGAAAGCGTAGGTCTGAACGATATGGGGTTCATCGTTTTCAGCCGCGACGGAGACCGAAAACAGCCCGTCATGATAGACAGGGAACGGCAGTTTATCCTTTAGTAGATCCTCGACGTAGTGAAAGAAGGTAATGGCCCCGAACCCCACATCGAAAAACAAGATTTTCCCTTTCAGTTTAAGCAACTTGTCAAATGGAGTACCGACCCCGCAGGGAAACAGGCATGCTTCATGGCTGGCAGCGATCCATGCACGATCCTTCCCGTACACCAGAACCGGATGAGTAGGATGGAGACTCCTGACCGTTCCCTTCCTTCGTCTAAACATTTCGGTCACCAGCCCCATCATCGAAACCGTCTTCCTGACATGAAAAGGCCTTTTCTGCAGGAGATAGTCGTAGGCCGAGCCTCTAAAGGGAATTGAAACCATCATCAGATTTCCTTCTTTGCCAACCAGGTCCGCCAATGCGTCGACCAGGTCGAGCGGTGTTCCCTGAAAACCGCTATCCGGCTCGAAATTCGCATGAACCAGAAGCGTATCCGTCTCACGCACCCCCATGCCCTTCAACGCCGCCTTCAGCTCCTCCGCGTCGTACCGATAAAATTTCCTCGCCAGTCGAATTTTCCATTCATTCACTTTCGTCTTGATGGACCGCTTCTGCTTTTCATTCAACAGTGCTTCTGCAATCTTCCTGAGCATGAACGAATCCCTTATAGAAATGGAGATTTTCCGCCAGTCACCATAACTTTTTGGCCGGTCGTGTACGAGGAAAATGAAGACGCAAGGAATAGTACAGCGTGAGCGACATCGACGGGTGAAGCAAGACGATTCATTGGAGTCTCCTGAGCAATCTTCTTCCGAAAACCTTCCTGAATATGCGCTACTAAATCTGTCTCGACGAAGCTCGGAACAACAGTGTTCACTTGAACGTTCTGAGCTGCAATTTCCAATGACAGACTGCGAGTCAAACCCTGCAGAGCTGACTTCGCCAGGACATACTTGAGTTGATCAGGAGGAGGATCGTCTACCGCACTTGTCGAAATATTGACGATTTTCCCTCCACCCTGTCTTACCATGATCGGCACGACGGCTTTGCAGCAATGAAACGCCCCTTTCACAATCACATCCAGGTCCCGCTGGATATCTTCCCAGGTGATGTCCGAAAAGGGGATGGGTCGAAAGTCTCGGACTGCATTGTTCACCAGCACGTGAATTGCCCTATACTGTTCGATCGCCTTGTCTACCATCTGCCGAACCTGGTCGGAATCAGTCACATCCGCCTGTACGGCAATCGCCGCTCCACCTTCGTCCTCGATCTCCTTCACGATTCGCTCGGCGTCATCCTTACCTCGATAGTAATTCACAATGACCTTTGCACCGAACATTGCGAAAAGCTTCGCGGTCGTCTCGCCAATTCCCCGGCTTGCCCCGGTAATCAGCACGACTTTATCCTGCAAGCCAAAGTCCATAGCAGACATTTTGAGTTCTTTCGTAGTCGGCATTGCACACAACGGTCGATTGACCAACGATGCGACTTTTCCCGCAATGGCGATCGTATCGCCACGCTCCTCGCCCTGAATGTCAACGCTCGTCTTGAGAATGCTTGTGCCGCGGGAAATATGAGAGACCCTGCCCGCTAACCGATAGGTCTTCCCGATCCTGACTTCCTCGTCCACTTTGGCCGAAAACTCAAGAAATGTGGCCGATGTCCCCGGAAGTCTCATGCCAACCAGCGTTGAGAAGAGGAGGACGCCCAACAGATTAGGACAATAGAAGCCGCCGCTCAAACCGACTTGTCTCGGCCCCTCGTTGCCTCGCACTCCGGCCACGATTGCCAGAAAGGCTTCCACGCCTTTCTCAGTAACCACAAACCGAAAGCCATCTGAATCTCCTTTTGAGATCTCTCCCAGCCTTCGATTCGTGGGCTGAGGCTGATCCAACAGCAATGCGGTTACCTCGGCATCATACGCCCGCCCACGGAAAGTCTCTGATGACATCTCCTCATACAAGATACTCACTTTTCCCTCTGTCACAGTTGCCTGAGCGGGTAGCTTCTTAATCTGGTAATCGAAGCTAATCGCCGTGTCGGAATCCTGCTCATTTGAAAGCTTGAGAATCAGGGCGAGCTCGTCCCCAATGTATGCCGGCGCAACAAACTGGCCAATGATCGCTATCGGCTTGCCTACCCAACCTTCGACTCTCAGGCCTTCCGCCACCGACAAAAATGCCACGGGCAACATACCGTGTACGACCGGCTGGCGATACACGGACCGACGCGCGAAGGCATCGCTGACATGCAGTGCGCTGCGATCACCGGTCAACAGGGCAAACTGACGCACCATCTCCGCAGTTATTGAAAATCTGGTTTCTGAATAAAATTCCGGTTTAAAGCGCGCTCTGGCGTCTATCATTGCTCAGGTCTCGTTTTTATGAGTCTCTTGCTGAGCTGCAAAAACAAAATAGATCGTCTGGCCGTCCACCAGCCGACTACCGTCCCAACGTCTTCCCACGACCTTCCCTCCGGCAACCTGCACCATACGATCGATATTGTGAATAAAGGTATGATCGTTGCTGCGAACCTCAGAACAATCAAACAAGGCGTTATCGAGGGTGGGATGGGCCAGACCCGCTATCGCCAGCAATACGCGACAGTGCGACAACATCCCGCGCACCACTTCGGTTGCTTCAGATTCCGTGAGGTACATCAAGACACCGGTGCAGACGATGATGTCGTAATGCCGGTTTCCAAGAGAGTCATTCAACTGCTGCATGTCTCCGCACTTTAGCGAAACATTCGATCGAACAGACCGCAGGTACTCCATCCCCGAATGAATCGCATACTGGTCGATATCCACGCCCTCGAGCGTCTTCGCCGATGGAAACAGATCCGTCTCCATATAACGAAGCTGATAACCCAAAGAACAACCGACTTCGTACACCGAGCGAACCTCCAAGCGATCGACTCCCATTTCGGTTAGTTGCTTGCACAGATGCGAGAAGAATATCTGCCTGGATGCCCTTATGCTATCTGCTCCAAATCTAGCCTTTACTTCGTAGGGAGCGGCATAGGCGAGATGATGGCTCCAGAGAAACTTGTGATAGGCATTAGGGTCTCTTTGGACAAAATCCCTAATCAGCTCTGTGGCCCACCAAGTGCGACGAGAATGCTCAATCCACTCTTGTTTGTGCACCCAGACAGCGATTCGTTTCCGTAAAAGCAGAGGCACCGCAGCTCGGGTTGCATTTTTCACGAATGCTTTCAAGCTACCTTCGCTTAAGCTCACGCTCTCCTGCTTCCTGTTGAAGTTTCCCAGATGGGCAACCGGCGATTCTTGACGTATGGTTCGCGCCTTGGACGCCAGCACCAATCCGATCAAGCTGATCCACCAGTCTTCCCGTGAGATTGGTAACATCGAATCGGCCTTTGGATTCGTCATCCAGCCCATTTCCAGAATGATGTGAGTCATCGATGGATGATGCGATCATGCGCTTTATTCCGGCCACATCGGTCGGATGAAAGACTCCTCCGACACCGGTCGAACGAATCAGATCCCACGTAGCTCCTTCTTCGGCAAGGGCCAACACTCGCGTCCCTGCAGCGATGTAGTCATACACTTTGGCCGGTATCTGGTACGGCTGGTTGGGAGCCAGCAGTAGCGCAAGATGACTGTGTTTGACTAGTTCGATTGACTTCATATACGAGACAGGCTGGAGCACTTCCACAAGCGCTCTCAATTGATAACGCTCTATGACATCTTCGATCGGTCGACCATCAATCAACTGGCAATGCCCGACGAGTCTGATGTGTATATCTTCAGGCCTGACGGATCCTTCCCGGATCAACTGCTGTACGGCATGAAAAACCGGCTCGGGAGTCCGGCCGAAATACAGCGTTCCCGTATAAGTAATTGTAAACCGCTTCTCTTTCTCGACGCGTTCTAATTTTGAAAACACGTCACCATCGAAGCCATTCGTAATGCAGACAAACCGATCAGGCGCCATCGTCCTGTACCGGTCCACAAACGAATCATTTAATGTCTGTGTGTTGGAAATGATCACATCCGCCTGCCGAATGACACATTGCTCAAGCCACTGCTCAATTCTCCTCGAGACAACGCATGTACAGTACAATGACTTGGTGGAAGTGGCCATCCATGGGTCTCTGAAATCGGCAATCCAAGGCGTTCCCGTCAGCTGCTTCACAATGAGCCCGACAATATGAGCCGAATAGGGAGGACAAGAAGTGAGAATGACACCGATCTGCTCGCGCTTAATCAGACGGACAGCTTGAAGCACTGCTGGCCATATCCAGTTTCGTTGAGGATCCGGGAGAGTTAAAAAAGACAGGACATACCGCCGGAATTTCCTGACGAAGCCTTCTGATTTGGCCGATCTACTGGTACGAAGAGTCGGTGACTGCTGAGGGCCGAAGTCGACTGAGTTTTGCAGTCGACGCTGTGCGCATCGCTTTATCCAAAGATACGCATCGGAGAGGGTGGGTAGACGGCCGGCCTTGGCAATGTGTATCTCTCCCAATCGATCCAGCCTATTCGGATCCGTTTTTTCGACATACTGATCTTTGAGCGTTAACACATACGGTTGCCAGCCGAATAACGGTAGCCGACTGGCAAAATTAGCAATTCGGAGACCACCCACCTCGGCGCTAGGTGGGAAATGGTAGGAAATCAACAGAACCTTCTTACTCATTATGACAATCTAAGTGCATGCAGGCAGAATCTTTATTACCCGATTGCTATTGTCACCCATTTCACGCAACAGCTAATTCTTGCTACCGCTTGTTCTCAACAAAAATCCGACATTATAAGAAAGACCTTGATAACGGGTTGCCCCTGACCACTGGGGAGGTCAGCGTGAGCACCGGGTGGGCAGTAGGTGTAACCGAGGAGCAACCCACCAAAGTCGGTCGTATCTAATCTGATTAATCGGTTTCACGCCGCGACCTTGATAATGACATCATATTTTGCCGGCATGCGAAGTGTGCTTAATATTTAGGAACGCGGTCTTGCCATCGCAACCAAAACGCTCGTCCAACTCTTCCCGCAAAGAGCGCCTGACACGGCTGACGCGCAGGATTTGTCGAAAACAACACCGTGAAAGGGAGATTACTTGCCGCAGAAATGGGCTGCATCATGACGCCGCAAGAGAACGGTTAAGGCATCGACAGCGGACCGAGGAAATCGCTGGGTCTTGCAATCATAATGATGGTGCAACCCCGGGGTTGTATTTACCTCGCTGATTACCCCTCCGGATTTTTCCAATGGAACGGTGGGGTCCGGGGTAATGAAATCAACACCAACAAAATCAGACCTCAGAATCCTTGCAGCAGCTTCGGCATCATGACATATGGAGCCGCAAATGAGATCTGTCACCGTTTCATCATATATAGTTCGCACTTCTATTCGCTTTCTTCCCGGGTCGTTGACGCTCTTGACAAGAACAACTCGACCGCTCGGGGGAACTGTTTCCAATGACAACCCCTGATAGCCTAAAGTGAATAGGCAGTCCTGATCTATATCGAGCACTTGATCGGCAAAGCTTCTTCTTCGCGCATTTTCCGCATTAAGTAATTGCCGTATTGATGAAACACCGTCCCCCGTCAGCCGGGGACCTCGACGGCGAACCGCATCGACTACCTTCCCGTTCAGTACCAACACGCGATACGATTCCCCGGGAATGAGCGGCTCGATGATCAGATTCCGACAATACAGAGATGCCAATATAGCGGCCCGCCGAAGCTCTCTGGATGTTCGTATATGTGTTGTGACACCGTGCGCAGATGACGTACCGTACGCTGGCTTGACCACACAACCCCTGGGATGTGCTTCCAGGAAATGATTGGCGTCGCATAAGGTTTTTAAACAAAAAGTGACATGGTTCGGGGAACGCAACCCGTTTTCTTTCATTAGACGGTACATGAGGGGCTTCATTCCCGCCATTTCAAGTGTTACCGGATTATCAAATTCTAACTTATAGTTAACAATGCGCGTTGATTTCCCTTCAAACTCTACCTCCCATAGCTCATCCGTCAACATTTTGAACTCAGCACCGATCTCCTTGGCCACCGCGCGCCACATTTCCCGATATTCGGAAACTCTTTGTTGAACATAAACCTGATGAGAGAGATTGAACTTGTCCTTTGCTATTTTAAGAACACGCGCGATGGCTCTTTCGATCGAGAGTAGCATGGGAGATTGTCTATCCTTGCAATCACTTATCTCGCGCTAGAGACGGTCGGTAGCCCTAAGGCTTTGAGCAACCTCCTGGCTGCCATTCTCACAAGCCTGCTAACCATCCTGAAAAAAGGAAGTGGATCTTTCCAGTTGAACCATGCCGCTTCTTCTACCCCGCTGAATGAGCGAAGCCACTCGTGAAACGTTAATGTACCCTCGCCGTAATAATCGAACGAAGATATCAAATCGAAATCTTCGATAACCCATCGACGGCCTTCTCTTGGAATCGCCACCAGCTGCTTCTGCCCGGTGAGATCAAGGTAGAGCGCTTTGACCACGTCCATTTCATTCTCAGCCACGAAAAGGCGGAATGCTTGCCCAACCCGCGGATTAATATCGAGGACTTTGTACTGTCCGTCCCTAGGATCAAAGCGGTACCCAATATCCAGAATTCCTCGATACTCAATCGCTTGCATAAATTCGATGGTCATCCCGGCAACCTTTTGATTCCAACGGCATTCCCCGAGCGAGGCACACCCTACATGTATCGGAAACTGGCGGATTTTGAATCCTGTAAATCCGATCGGGCAATCAGAGCTGCGATCAAAGTACCCGTTAAAAATGAAAATCTGATCATCCCCGCCCGGAATATATTCTTGGAGCATCAAATTCGGAAACCCCGGCTCCTCCATTTCTTTATACTGCTCAATCAATTCCCTCATCGAATGGACCACGACCATCTTCCTCTTATTCCTCGCTTGCAGCCGGTTACCGTAAATCCCTTTTAGCATCAAAGGAAACTTGATTTTATCTAGAGACTCCTCCACATCGCTCAGCCGCTCGGGGAAAAGAGTCAACGGAGTCGGCACGCCATGCTTGGCAACCAGCCCATACATCCCTTTCTTGCTGATCAGCTCTCGCATCAAACCCGCTGGATTTTTGGGGAAGATAAAGCGGCTGCTGAGGGCTTCGGCATGCTCGGCAGCAAAGACTGCGGTCTCGTCCGAGGTTGGAATCAGGACCGCCGGGCGTCCGATCTTTTCGCCCACATTCAGAAGATCCTGTAGAAAGCGCCCGGGATCAGCTTCATCAAGCTCGTGAAAAAACCTGCCCTTGCAGTATCGCGAGAGCATTCCCGGCGAGCGAGGATCAGCATCAACACCATAAACCTCGATACCCTGGGATCCAAGACTGCGCATAATGGACAACGCACCTAATTTGCAATTCAGCACCACCGCCGGCACCGTGGTTTCTTGAATTCTTGCTATCTGTCCAGTCATATAGATTCAGACTCTTCAGTGTTAGGACGGAAGATCAACCATCTCTCTAGGACCAGCGACATGCATCAATTCACCATTTATCAACGAGGGAACGGTTTTGAGGTCATCGATATGACCCAGCACGAACTCTAGATCTTCTTCCTGTCCTGACTGTTTGAGATAGGCCGCACTCCGCCCTGATCGGATCTCCTCAGGGCTCTTTCCGCTCCAGTGAGAAATATAGCGGCTGGTTGCTTCCGTCTCCGGGAAATACCCCAGTCCAACCAACTTTTCAGCAACCCAGGCACAGCCCATCTGATCTTCACGCCGAAACTGGCCTCTCGTCCCTGCCCCGAGGACCGCAACTCGTTGGTGCCGTCCATTTAGATAATGCGCGACCGATGAGAAATTTCGAAAGCAGGAAATATACACTGCTTCTGCTCCTACAGCGCCCAGCAACAGCTGTGTCCCGGATGATGAAATCAGTACCATCGGCCGATGTACGTCTCTCAGTTTCACAATCTGCGCAGGACTGTTTGTCAGATCAAATCCGAACGGCATGTTCCCGCCAAGCTCTCCTACCATCAGCGGTTCCTTTAGCCTGGACGCAATTCGCGATGCCTCATCGGTTGTCTGCGCTGGAAATACTCGTCGTCCAAGACTGAGTGCAGTGGTTGCTGTGGTGGTAGCTCGTATCACATCGACAACCACAACGGCATACCCATCGCGATAACGTTCGGCACTCTCGGGAAACGAGTCAATGATGACGGTCCCCTTCATGATTTTCCTCCTAGTGCGGCAGACCTGCTATCCGCAGGTCCCTTCGGTCGCAGTATCTCTTGTCGAAATGCATCGGAATGCAACCCTCTTCGGTAAATCTCGACCCGAAGCAACTCTTCCAATCGAATGTTGCTTAACTGCACCCATGGGCCGAAGTGATTGAGCAGCGCAAATTGGCTCGGTTTGTTCGGCGCTTCAAAAATGCTGCGCTCCATCCCGTACGCTTCGACAAACTTTTCGGCGAATCCGACGTTCAATTTTCCTCGTCCGTCAAACAAACCCACATCCTGGGCATTCTCTCTTCCTTCAATCACTATCTTCCCGGCTCCGGCATCGAGCCAACGCTTCCCCTCATCCACAAGTTCCTTTACAACCTGTTCCGTGAACGTCCCTCCGTGCTTCTCACCGATTTCAAACTGGACGGTGAGTCCACGCTCCGAAGCAAGCCTGACGATTTCCTTCGGGTCCAACACGTTTTCGATAAAACCCGCTCCTGCCTCTATCCCGGTCACTCCGATACTCGCGCAGAGATCAAGAAACTCCGGGAGCTTCTTGAAGTAGACGGCAATTTCAAACGGCCCGCCTCCCGTGCATACAGGAACACTTAACCGTCTAGCCGCATCCACCTTTTTGCGCGTAGCAATTTCGTTTGCCACTTGCCAGCAGGCCATGGATATCTTTAAGGACGAGATCAAATGGCTGCTTTGCTCGAGATGGCTTTCCAGAGTCACAGGGTCATAGCCGGGATCAAACGGACTTGTCAGCGGGGGAAGCGCCGGCACACCGATCTCGTGCAAATACTCTGCTGTGTGCCGCATCTTGACGTTTGAATTCTGAATCTCCGGAGTCATGACATACCCTCCATGTTAAGACTTACCCTGCTGATCCTCTCGGAGCGAGCCGGTCTACACGCAAGAAGCCACCTTCTGTCTCAAGATCGCGACGATCCGCTCGGCTGCATGTCCATCCCAAAGAGGCGGAATCCTTCCCAAGGTCTGGTTCGAGAGCGGGTCGAGCCATGTATGCGCAGCATCAAGAATGTTTTGCTTCTGGATACCGGCAAGTATATTCGTCCCGTCTGTTACGGTGGCTGGGCGCTCTGTCTGCTCCCGCAATGTCACACATGGAACGCCGAGCACGGTGGTTTCCTCTTGAATACCACCGGAATCCGTCAGAACAATCCTCGCGGAGGACATCAGGCAGAGGAACTCCAGGTAACCCAAGGGATCGAGGCCGTAGAGACCCGGACCACCTATGCCGGGGCCGCACGGCATAAGTGGCGCGGGAAGATCGAATGCTTCGATTCGTTTCCGTGTTCTCGGGTGTACAGGGAACAGAATCGGCATCTTTTGGGCGAGTTCAAACACGGCTTCGAGAATACCAATAAACACATTAGGATTATCTACATTCGATGGACGATGAAGGGTCAATAATCCGAATTCTACGACCTTCTCCGAATTCGCAGGCCTGAGACTCAGCCGACTTAACAGGTCCAACTGCTTGGCCTTGTCTCGATGCTTCAACAACGTGTCGATCATCACATTTCCAACAAAGTGGATTTTGTCCTGCGAGACGCCTTCGTTTCGCAAGTTTTCCACTGCGCTACGCTCGGTGACAAACAGCAGGTCGGAAATCGCATCCGTCAGAATGCGATTGATTTCCTCGGGCATGGATCGATCGAAACTTCGCAGTCCGGCCTCGACATGTGCCACGGGAATGCACAGCTTTGCGGCAGTGACGGCCGCAGCCATCGTGGAGTTCACGTCTCCCACCACCAGCAGCATGTCCGGCCGTTCGCGCTCCAGTACCGGCTCTATCCGTTTCATGATTTCTGCGGTCTGAGAGGCATGCGATCCGGATCCTACTTCGAGCGATACGTCCGGCTCAGGAATGCCCAGGTCCTTAAAAAACTGGCCAGCCATGCTGACGTCGTAGTGCTGACCTGTGTGGACCAGAAAGGGCTTCATGTCGCCTTGTTGGCTCATGGCCCGAATCAGAGGCGCAATCTTCATGAAATTCGGGCGTGCGCCCACGACATTAAGAATTTTCATTGGTCCTCCAAGTCCCTTTGCAATAGCTTGTATTCTAGCGCCAGCTCATCGAACCATTAAAAACTTTACCTTATTTTGCATAAAGTAAAATGAAAGGCGTTGAGCGCTTTATCTTTTCCAAGAGGCTTGATTCTAGAAGAAGACGTTTATGAGCTTAAAACGTGCAATAGGCCTAGGCATTCGTTCATCATTTCTCGTGGCAATACCACGAACCGACACCAGGAGTCGCGAGCATCACTGGCATCTCCGATGTCATTAATCTCCCGGCTTTCAATACTCAATACAAGGTGCATGCGCATTAATCTTTTGCGCCTCCTCTACCATGGATTGCTATTGATTAGCCGAAAAATTTCTCGTACACGATCCTTGCAGACTATAAAGGCAGATAATCCATAGCCTAACACTCCACCTGCTACTTCAATCGATACTCGCGTGAAGGCAGGCCAATCTGCCGGCAACAAACTGCGCATTCCATAGACAGCCACACTCATCACAAGTACACCGAAAAAAGCCGGCATCATCGCTCTTAAATATGTCGACACAGAAAGCTTTATGGCTTTCATTACATACCAATAAATCAACACAAGATTTAGGGGGTGAACGATGACCCATGTCCATGCCAAGCCCACTGTCCCCCAATGGCTTCCAATCCAAAAACCTAAGGGAAAGGTAACTAGACCAAAAACTCCGTTCCACATTCCGAGTCTCGACCCACCTGTTACGAACAGGATAGGAGAAACCAAAGAAGTGACAGAACGTAAGGCAGCGTAACAGGCTAGAATCTTGAGCGGAGGAACGACGACCTGCCATTTCTCACCAAGGAGGAGGGGGACAAAATCATCAGCCACTAAAGCCAATCCTACTCCGATTGGAAAGGTAACTAACGCCAGCCCTTCGGTCAGTAACAAGAGATATCGTTGTATCCTATGTACGTCCGATTGGATTGCGGAATAGAATGCTGGAGTCACCCGATTGACGAGAGCGGTTACTTTCTCTACAGGGACATTGGCTAGGGTACATCCAAATGAGTACACGCCCACCGCAGTAGCTCCTAACACTCGACCACCCACGAACAGGTCCGCGGTAGCACACAGATACCAGCTGACACGACTAGCTAAAACATGCCCGCTAAACTGCAGGACATCACAGAGTGATTGTCCTCGCGGTACACTAAACTGTTGAGGGCGGAGAATCGAAGCCATGATGGTCGCAAATGCAGTACCCACAATGCCCCCCCAAACCAACGCCCAGTAACCAAACCCCGACCAAGCAAGCCCCGCAATCACAACTGCAGTCAAAATGGACTGGCCGCCCTCCAGCAGCGCGAGGACTTTAAACTGTAACTCTCGCTCGAGCAAAGCAGTAGGCACCGAACGGAGAGCTGTGATGACAAACCCGGTTCCCATAGCCACCAGGATCAATCGCAGTTGAGGAGCACCATAGAACTCGGCAACGGGCATGGCTAGGGAGACGATAGCTATAAAACCCGCCAACCCTAGAAAGAAGGCGAGCCCATGAAGCTGAGCGATCTGCTTTTCTGATAAATTAGGCAACATAACTATTGCGCTTCCTAATCCAAACTCATTGAGCATAGAGACTAGCCCTAAAACAGTTGACGCCATCGCAATCAAGCCATAGTCCTCTGGGAGAAGCAGTCGAGCAACTAAAATTGTAGATAACCATGACAGCGCCTGACTGAACCACTTGACACTCCCAGTCCATGCAATTCCTCGCACTAAAGAACGATCAAGACGTTCTTCATGCGAGGATATCCTGGTGCACTCATCAACCATAGCAACCTTCATGCGGTCGTATTTTCAAGTCGTTGCTATCGTTCAATCGTCGCGAAAGCGCCGCGATACTACTCAGCGTAGACGAGGGGTTTTGCGATAGGCGAAGACAAACAACATCTCTCGAAACAACTGGTCTCTGTCTGAAATGAGTTGACGAAGAACGAAGGCGATTAGAGCGCGTTTTTCATGCGTGGCAAGCGGTCCTCTGACTATCGACCGCAGATATTCCAAATGCTGCTTCAGTACAGGCACCAGTACACTTTCTCTTGTGCGTGGGTCAAAGAAAGCTTGGGTCTCTTGTATCTCTTGAATGCTGCTGGAGGCACCCGCATGAAGACGCCGAAAAAACAACCGTCGCTTAATCTCATAAAACTTCCCAAAAAGCGCGAGCTCCGCCACGAAAATCAGATCGGCACCTGGGTAATTGCCGATTAGACGTGTTTGCCGCAAGACATCCGTTCGCATTAAACCATAGATGACATTCATCATCCCCATCTGTTTGATCGCTGCTTTATACCGCTCTACCGGATTTGGCTGTCTCAAGTCGAGGTTGTCTTCATAAGGCGCAATTTCCTCTCCGCGAGCGTCAATTAAGGTCGTCTTGGGATAACACAGTACGACGTCCGAATACCGGTCAAGCACCTCTACACAGCATGCGAGCGACTCAGGAGCAAACAGGTCGTCGGCAGGAGCCCAGCGAAAGTACCGCCCGCGAGCCAGATCCACTACGTGTTTATAATTCCAGGCGGCACCTTTGTTGACTTCGTTCTGAACGATCCGCACACGATTATCCTGCCTGGCATACGATTCCGCGATCGCTCTCGATTCGTCGACCGACGCGTTATCGGAAATAATCAGTTCGAGGTCTGAGAATGTCTGAGCCAGAATGGAATTGATAGTCTGGGCGAGGAAACGCTCGCCGTTGTAGACCGGCAGTCCGATACTGACAATCGAATCAGGCATGGACCTATGGGTCGTCGGATTCATTTCTGCGAGTTCATTCATTCGAACGGCTGCCCCATTCCACCACCAGTTTTCTGCTGTAAAATGCTTCGGCATAGCGGCTTCTGCTATTTGCTTCAATTCCTCGAAGCCTGAGAAGCGCCAAAAACGTGTCTTCGCTGAACCACTGCTTGCTTTGTTGAGACGGAAACCTCTTGACGATATGCGCGGCCTTGGCCTTGGCGAGAGCCGCGTCGATCGGGACATAGAAGTTCGGCACGCCCAGGTCTCCGTCATACTTCGGGATCTCGTATTCAAGAATCAAGTGATCGCGAAATGTATTCCAAGTCAGTTGATTGATGATCCGGTGATCTTGATGAAGGTCCTCACGATAGTGAGTGAAGACGAGGTCCGGATGCACGTCACGCTTCAATGTTTCAAAAAACATCTTTATTCGGTCACCGGCATAGGGAAAGAAGCTTTCCCGAAACGATTTCACAACGACGTGCTTCCTCTCTGCTTTGTCCAACAATCCATTGGCGCTTGCCAGGGCCTCCTTCCGCCGATTTCTGTCCGCGCTAAAAACGACCCACACGACCTCCACCTGACGGCGCGTCCGAAGCAAATGCAGAAGAGTCCCGCCGCATCCTATTTCGATGTCATCTGAATGGGCTCCAAGACACAGGACGGTATATTTTGAGCTGGGCGGGACGTTTCGAAAGAGCGGTATCATGCCAGACGACCGGTCCCCGGCGATGATTCGCCGGGCTTGCCTTCGGCCCCATTCCAGATGACCCAAGGAGCTCCTCCTGCGGCATACAACTCGTCCAACACCCGCTTATCTTTGAACGTGTCCATGCTGGCCCAAAAACCGTCGTATTGATAGCCGACCAGCTTCCGGTCCTTGATGAGCCGCTGGAACGGTTCCAACACCAGCTCTTCACCGGGTTTGATGTAGTCGAAGATGGCGCGTGTAAACAGCATATAGCCGCCGTTGATACGCAGACTCGACCGGCGCATCTCCTGCACGTCGGTCACCAGGCCGTTTTTGCCGGCGAGAACCGTATGATAACTCAGCCGGGGAGTCACGCTCACGAAGCTGCCCACCGCCTTCATGCGGCGGAAATGCTCGAGCTGATCCGGCAGCGGCAAATCCGTCAGGCCGTCGCTATAGTTCGCGATAAACTCCTGATCTTTGCCGAGATATTTCTTCACCGCCATGAGGCGCTGGCCGATATTGGCGTTAGCGCCCGTATCGGCAAAGGTAATATTCCAGTCATGGATATCGGTATTGACCAAATCCAGCTTCTTCCCGCCTTGCGACATCACAAAGTCATTCGATGCACACTCGTTATAAGTAAGAAAGTAGTTCTTGACCACATCCGCGCCATGGCCAAGACACAGGATGAAATCTTTGTGGCCAAAATGAGCATAATACTTCATCACATGCCATAAGACCGGACGATATCCGATCGGCACCATCGGCTTCGGGATATTGTCCGAGTATTCCCGGATCCGCAGTCCAAACCCGCCGCAAAACAGCACCACCTTCATACCGCACCTCTTTTCTCCGATAACATGATCACGATACCTTCCGGAGCCAGGCTTCCCGCCAAAATAGAAACTCGGACCGAGGACAAAACTTTTGGAAATCCGCATGACAGAGGGCCCCGTCAAGGAGAATGCATGGAACCTGCTCCGACATTCTGATCATTTTTCCGGTTCTCTGATCGATCAACCGGAGCACGCGGGCATAGACGCGGTATCGCCCCCCGCAGTACCGAAACATTCCCACGTCAAAGCGCAGACCTCTTGTTTTTCCATTTCCGTCCAGCATGCCCATAATCTCTTCGAGGGATTTCACCTGCACGACATCGCCGGGTTGCAGAGCCAGGTTCTCGTTGGGCGTTTTTGTCAATTTGCCCGGTTCCATATATGGGTATGCAACTCCGCCCCTTTTTTCATGCGCCCATACGAAAAGATCCAGCAGGATTCTCCGCAGCACCTCCGAGAAAGAACGATTTCCGCACGTGACATCATCGAGATAATGGCGAATATCCCACCGGGCCATTGGGAGGCTCGCCTTCTTCATTTCCGTGATCAAGCACGTATAGGTCGGCTCATCGGCCTGCGGTTGGGAATCCCGCCGCGTGGCCATGAGGAGCTTCGCTCTCAATATCTCAAGGGCTTGTTCTTCGCCGCCGTTCCTTTTCCCCTGCGCATCAATGCCAATCAGCCCGTTCCCCCCGGCCCCGTCGGATATTTTCTTCAGCCACCGCTCCTTCCAAAACAACATGCATGAGGCTTCACAGCCGCCATGCTGCATCCCATCGCAGCGGAGGCTTTCCAACATGACGGTATCTTTTATACGCCGAAATCCGGTCTTATCGATCGTGTCGCAGGTTTTTGTCGCTCGCTTGACGACCCGGTAGCGCTTGTTGAGAAACGGCAGCATTTCCGGCATAAAAGGGAGGCACTCTAATGTTCCCCTTTCATCCAATGTCGCCAAGATTTCCCCGGCGCTGCGCACTTCCACCCAATCTCCGACTACCAGACTCATCGTTCTCCTGCTCCCTGCCCGGTTGACGTTCCGCCGATCGACGGCACCATGGCTCCCTGCTTCCTCAAAATATACCTCGCCGCCTTTACAAACGGGAGAAAATACAGTTTTGAAACACTGGAAAAGTCCTCGGGGTTGGCATTGGCTATGCCAAGACGAAGTGACTCCTTGGTTCGTGGAATATAGAGCGATCTGAACAGAACATCCCATATGGAGAATACGAAGCCAAAGTTCTTGTCCAAATGCTTTGGGTCCATACTGTGATGGATTTGGTGCTGAGCCGGGCTAATAAAGACCCAACTGAGCAACGGACCATAGGACAGCCAGATATGGGAATGACGCAGCTGATACCCCGCGAGGTAAAAAAGAACGTAAAGGCGTTCAGTCCCAGTATCGTCGCCATGTTGACCGGCTCCCCGCTCGTTACCGTGTAGGTCACGGCGAACATTGCGGTCGCCATGGAAACAGCCAGCGTTCCCAACAGTTCATCGACGGGGTGCCCTCTATACGTGGTCAATGGGTTTAACACCTGAGCGGAGTGGTGAACTTGGTGAAAAATCCAGAACAGCGGAACCTTATGGCCGAGATAGTGGCCAAAGAACACTCCGAAATCCGCTACTAAGGACCGCAATGAACGCCACGAGGATCGGATGGGCCGGGATCGACGGCAACCACGTGAGCCACGTTGATTCACTCACATACAACGTGGCTTTGTAAGAAAGGATGGTCATCCCGGAAATCAGCGGCGCATACGTAAGAGATTTGACCGTCAAATCAATGGCGACATACTTATAATCGACTATGGAAGAGGGATGCCGATAGACTTCACGGGGAAACAGAAATCTTGCCAACGATGTGCCGGGAGCAATCCGGCCTCTGCGTTTCTCGACTGCGTAGACTCCGATACCGAGCAGCAGACTGGAGCCGAGATATATCCAATGAAGCTTGCCCTCAGTCTCGGTGAAGAATCGAATCCCGTACGTAATGGCGTGAACGAAGGTATCCCATGATTGATACGGCTCGCTCAGGTACTCCATGACCTTCCCGAGAAACCACGTAACGCTATCAATCATGTCATTTCCCATTTATATTCGGTACAGGCCTCATCGCTCTCACGAGAGACATTGCAATGAAACAATTGCTGACGCTAACCACGACGATAGGAATAAAATTGGGAAATCCTCAGAAGCGGGCGGCATATTGTATTCCGCCCCATACGTGATTCTTGAAATGACGATCGGCCCAGCTTTCATGACTTGCGCCTCCAGCCGTATACCAGGATCGTCCGCCGTCGTACTCGTGAAACCATGCCACGGGGTGATCGCCCTTCATGTTGCCGCCCTCATAACTCATCTCGTCGACGTTTAGAAGAATATTGATTCCCTTGGCGCGGGGATTTGGCGAAAAGTTGTACCATTCGTCCATCCTTTTCCATTGGCTCGGCAGCCCTTTCGTCGAAGGATGATCGCTGTTTTCCGTATGGACCACTGACTTGACGATTTCGGAGTGGCTCCCTCCGTAAAAGGCTCCCACCAGCCCTCGATACCATTCCCACTCCTGCTCGGTATCTGCGGCAGAGTGAATACCTGCGAAGCCGCCTCCGGACCGGATATACCTCTCGAACACGGATTTCTGTTCGGAATCAAAGATATTCCCTTGCGTGGATAAGAACACGACCGCTTTGTACTGCGCCAAGACTTCATCGGTGAACACATGGGCGTCGGCGGTTGCATCCGCATTCACACCATTCGCTTCGGCCATGTCACGAACGGCACGAAGCGCATCCGGAATGCTGCCATGAAATGCCGCGTCCGTTTTCCAGAACAGAAGAATTTTCCCGAGCGATGATGCACCGGAATCAAGCGTCGTAATCCGGTTCTCCCACACCTCCACATTGCCCACTCCGAAAGTGACGGCGCCGGCGAAATCCTGATCTCCGTCATTATCCAGATCACCGACGACGAGGTTGTGAAGGAACGGCTTGCCCAACACCTGCCGAACCCAGGGATTGTTGCGATCCTTCTTGTTCTGGTAATACACCAGCAATCGTCCGTCCCCTCTGAACTCAGACGTGGCTACATCCGGAATCCCGTCTTTGTCCACATCCACTATCTTCAACGCATGTGCGCAATCGACCGGTCCGGCGTCAATGATATGCTCCTCCCATCTCTGCGTAGGATCCGGCGGGTTCTTGAACCATGACACCTTCCCGGCCTTTTCCGAAACCGACAGCGCAATGTCAATGCGCCCGTCACCGTCGACATCTTCGGCGTCAATGGCGGCATAGGCCTCCCATTCCCCGAATCGGTAGACCTTCCATTCATCGGCCAGAAGGTTCCTCCCGGGATTTTTCATCCATAATCCCGGCGCGATCACATCCAAGAATGCATCTCCATCAACATCCGCTACCGCCAAGCCGTTACGTCCAAACCCAGGATCGATGGTGCGCCGATTCCATTCCCCAGATCCATCCTGCACGAGAATGACGATCTGCGAATCCGATTCCCCCCGCATAATCATGTCCGGATATCCGTCGTTATTGAGATCGGCAATCTCTATATTATGATTCATTTTCTCTACGCCGAGATCGTGGACCGGCCAAATGCTTCTTACATTGCCTCGCGGCCGTGGGTTCTCCATCCACACCCCGCCAAAGGAGATGTCCGGATCGCCATCGCGATCTATGTCGCCGACGGCGATACCGCTTTCCGTATAGTAGGAGCCGGCCGCGGCGATCTCGATCCTTTCTTTCTGTCCCGCTGCATACATCACCATCGGGCCGTGTCCTCCACCGACAATGACATCCGGGATCCCGTCCCCGTCAAGGTCGGCGATCGCCTTGGCCCAGGGGTCGTTGGGGCTTTTGCTGTCCACGACATGCCGCGCGAACGGGTGCCGTGAAGCGAGAGGATCGGCTTCCGGTTTTTCCAGCATTGCCTTCAACACCGGGTAGACCCCTGGGAAGACCTTGTACGCAGCGAGCGCCCCAACGACCACTATCACGAGGACCAGTATGACTGCTCCGGCAGATCGCATTAACTACTCTATGTTCCCTCGCGCTTCCCGTTTCTCACTCAAGAAATCGAATCGCTGTATTCGAATCCGGCTCGTTGCCTGCGCCATGATTGATATCGAAGCTGCACCCTCCATGGGACCCAACTCTTGAACCAATCCGACACACTGTCGAGCGTGGAAACGTTGAAGGGAATGTCCGAACTGTGCGGAGCGCCGGCTTCGCACACAAGGCGAAACAATTCGTATGGCTTCCTTCGAAAGGCGACATCCACGCCGAGAACCGTCTCGAAATACTTGCGGCAATTGTAGGCCGGAACGACCTCGCACACCATATCGAAGCAGTTGTTTGCCATGCTCAGCCAATTGCCGCCCCGATGCTCGATATAAAAGAGATCGAGGGGGTTTACGAACGACTGGGAAGGCATGTCTGCCAGCCAGCTTATAAACGCTTGGATCGCAATGGCATTGCCTGAGTACCCGCTCACCTTTGCCAAAAATTGAGGAGTAATCGGTTCGGATATGGTTCCGTCCTTGTAGTAGAAGCATTGTCCTGTCTCTGCGACACTCCCGGTCACCACAAACCAGTCGGGAAAATTCCACCCAAAGGTAAACATCTTTATCTCACCGGGCTCCCAAAGCATATCCGCCACGTTTCTCCTCAGGCTTGTCCAAAAAGAAGGAGGACAGGGCTTGGCATTAATGACCCGCATGGCCGTGGAGAATGTGCGCGCCACCCGTTTGGGCAGCAGAATGTCGTGATAGCGTGTGTTGAGATCCTTGATAAGGAAAAACGTGACCGCTTCTCTCAATTCACCTGCAGCGGCAAACACGGCGCGGCTATCGTGGCCGCCTGTCAAAGGAATGGCGGTCTGTCCACGCCGCACAACGCCGCGTATTAACCCGTTCAATATTTGATGGATACCGGCTGCGGCCTTGTTTACCTCCAATGGATCAGGTTGGCTGGTCGGCCAAAACCGGCGGGACCGGTGCACGCTCATATCCAAATAATGATTCGGAAGCAGTTGCCGCACTCCTGGGTAGGGAGTGACTTCGCCAGGCCACGAATTATCATGGTTCGCGTTCGTGAACTCGCGAACGACTTCTTCCATCGGGTTGATCCCCAACAGGTCCGACATCAGCCCGGGTTGAGAGGCGACCCACAAACCACCCTGTGGATTATCATGCGCTGTATAAAATACAGACCTCGTGCCTCCGGCATCCGGATAGATCCTCTGCTCACCGCGTAATCTCGAAAAGATCAGCCATCGTCCTCCACATGGCGAGAGAAGCTTTTCCAATTCCTCGAATGTACAGGCCGCGTTGACCAAACGCTTGAGGACCATCTCGTTGTCCTGATCGGGATTCTCAGTATCCACGATTGGACCCAAACAAATGAGCTGTTTTTCCTTCTCTATGACATTGGTCACCGCCAAATCTGGATGGGTACCGATATACCAAGATTGCCCGAATTCCGACACCTTCCAGCCATCGGGTATTCACCTAGAATCCGGCCCGGCAATAAATTGCCTTCGATGAAGAAGATTCTCTGAACTCATCGTGTCACTCCTAAGAAATTAAGAACCGGCCGCGTCATACGTCGAAATTTCATATTCGAGTACGCGATGGTCTCAATGAGAAAGGATCAGATCGGGCGAGACTTTCCGCTTCAGCTGCTCGAAGTACTGTTTATGCGTTGTCCTCTAAACGGAAAGTAGCTCTCGCGGATACCGCATCGACATTATTCGCTTCAGTCACATGACAGATGACTTAGAGCGAGAGGATCATCGGGATCCTACTGCCTAAGGCCTATCATTGCCAGCCTCGTCAACTTCATATAATCTATTCAGGTAAATTATTTGCAGTAGTAGGTCAAAAATAGGCTCGCCCCTTTGCATCATAGCGTAGGACCAATACACCTCCGGCTGTGATACCGTATCCAAATAACGCAAGAGCCAGAAAGATGAGGCTGGCGACGACCCTAATTAGGAACGGCAACAGAAGCACTGTCTCCATCCCTGGCAGTTCCGCAGAAGCAAAGGGCAGGAATAGCAAGGCAATGACAAGACACCAGGTTCCTCCAATTGCCGCAAAAATCGTGGTTTTCATGTAACTGCGTCTATGCGGTGTTGTGTCCATCTTAAATCCTCACTTCTTCAAGCAACCCCTGCAAAAGCAGTGCATCAGCCGCGCGCCATACTTGTTCAAATGGCAGGTCGGATCGCTCCGCGATATCCAACAGGGTGTGAGTTCCATCTGAGAAATTCAGCACCCAGAGAAGCGGTAATTCCTTGGCACGCCCTCCTCCCGCCAACCCTCCTGTCGCACCATACAATCCTCGTTTGCCCAGTTGTGGCTCACCCTTTGGAAAAAGATTGCGATAGCTCCTATTCTTTTCGAGGACGGCGCAGATTTCCAAACATTTGCGATAGGAATCCCCTAAGAATTCCGGTTTGACGCACTCAAGGTTGTCCGCAGAGGTATGGTATTCAGGAAAGCGCGCCCCTGTTGAACGCATGAAGCAACCTACCGGAAGATTAAAGCCGGGCGAACAGTATTGTCGTTCGTCATAGCCGTAAGGGACAAACTTGAATATTTCGTATGGCTGCCCACTGTGCTGAAGCACATGTTCGACAGCACGATCGATCTCTGCCGTTTCGTGACGGCTACATTTGTAGGTGGAGTATCCGCCATCCCCCAACGCAACCAACACCAAGCCATGACGGATTCTCTCGACGGTCTCTTGGTTTCTTGCCAGCCACACCAATGAACCGATCTGGGCGGGAGCAAAAAGAAACCGATAGGTATATCGCCTTGGCATCGCACCCAGTGCCTGCGCCAAGTGTGCGGCAACGACGATACCAGAGAGATTGTCGTTGCACAACGATGGATGACAGATATGCGTGGAAAACAAGACTTCCTGTGTCACCTCCCCTGGGAGAACGAATTCTCCATAGGTTAGTGAGCCATTAGATAATGTTGAATCAATGCGGACCTCATACTGATCTTCCTTAAGTTTGACCAGATCGTTGTGTGCGAGCGAGAACCCCCAATTTGGCTCGTAATATGACGCCCGTTGCGGAATCCATTCCGGATGGTCTGGGAGGGAGTACAAGCGCGGCATCAATTCAGCCAGGCTCATCGACTCATGTACAGGCACGCTGTAACCCATGATATGCAGATTCGATCGTTGAAAATCAATGACACGCTCACCTCTAGAGTTCTTAATATACGCGTCCCTGATATTCCATTCCTGCGGCACTGTCCAATCAAAGATCGGCGTTCCAGTGGGCACTTCATTGATTTGGAGAGGAATCAGTTCCCTGAGTATATGCAATGTTTGACGGACCCCATTACCTGTCAGACTGCGGCAGATGGGATACAGTTTAGTCATGAGCCGATGCATCTGCTTGCCGACTTGAGCCTCATCAATCGATTGTATGCAATCCGGTGTCATGACCAACTCATTTCCGAGTCATCAGTCGCAGACGCGCACTTCGGGAATCGGCACTACGAACTTCCCTCCCCAACCCCGGACGGCGACCATCTGCTGCATAATTTCATCTTTGAAGTTCCAAGGCAGGATCAGCACATAATCGGGCTTGGTTTCCGAAATCTTTTCCGGCGGGAAAATGGGAATATGCGTTCCCGGCAGGAACTTTCCCTGTTTGTATGGATTCCGGTCCACGGTGTAGTCGAGAAAATCCGAACGTATTCCACAATAGTTGAGAAGCGTATTCCCTTTGCCGGGCGCTCCATAACCGACGATCGTCTTTCCTTTTCGTTTGGCCTCAATCAGGAACTCAAGGAGTTTGCGCTTGGTTTCCTTCACCTTCTCATCAAACAGCGCGTAGGTTTCGGCTTGTTCGAAGCCGGCCGCCTGCTCCCGTTGCTTCAGTTCACCATATCGATCCGTCGCCTGATGCGTCGTATCATCGGCGTGATGACCGTAGATACGAAGCGATCCCCCGTGTGTGGGAAGTTCTTCCACATCGAACAACGCGAGTCCATGCGCCGCGAATACCCGCTCCGCGGCCAGGAACGAAAAATAGAAAAAATGCTCGTGATAGATGGTATCGAACTGGTTCTCTTCCATCAGCTTCATTAAGTGCGGAAACTCGATGGTCACGACACCCTGTGGCGCCAGCAATAGCTTGATGCCGGCGACAAAGTCGTTTACGTCCGGCACCTGGGCCAAGACGTTGTTTCCCGCGATGAGATCTGCCCTCTTACCTTGCCCCACCAATTCGGCTGCCGTTTGCCGGCCGAAGAACTTCACCAATGTGGGCACATTCTTCTTCCTCGCCGCCTCCGCCACGTTGGCCGCCGGTTCGATTCCCAACACCGGAATGCCCTTTGCGACAAAATGCTGCAACAGATATCCGTCATTGCTGGCGAGTTCCACTACGAAACTTTTGTCCGCGAGCTTGAGCCGTTCCACGATCATGTCGGTATAACGTCCGGCGTGTTGCACCCAGCTATCCGCATAGGACGAGAAATACGCGTACTCGGTGAAGATATCCGACGGACTGACGTATTCATGAAGCTGCACGAGCCAGCATTGCTCGCACACATACACGTGCAGAGGGTAGAACGGTTCCATGTGGTCGAGTTGATCCAGGCTTACATAGCTTTCACAGAGCGGATGCATCCCCAGATTAACGAAGGTCCGGTGAAGCGGTGCCCGGCAAAACAAACATGCGGTGCTGCCCATGGATACGGTTCCTTCCTCCGTTGCGGGTTTATTCAAACGGACAGTTGCTCCGGCACGCTGTGCCTCACGGACGAAGACCACTCAAGAGCATCGGTTACCAACCCATCCTCCCGGAACTTTCGCAGAACGTTCAAACGCATAAAATTCGACTCGCGATAGGCCAGATCGGCGAATCCTGCCCGTTCCAATCCCTCTTTCAGCTCCAAAATCGTGGTGCGAAGATCCGACAGCGGCTGGTGATTTGGCGCAAGTTTATGAAACAAATCGTAGCTGACCCGGTAGGACCGTTTGTCCGGCTGCGCGTTCGGATTGATGGAGACTTCCGCACCCGGCAACAGGCCGGCCACGGCCTGCGCAAGATCCTTGACCTGGCAATTCCATTGATTGCTGCCGACATTTACGATCAGACCGGCACCGCCGCAATCTTGTTCACGCCACATTGCCCAGTCGATGGCCCGGGCCATATCGCGGACGTTGATCAGCGGACGCCAGGGAGTCCCGTCGCTCAATACGACCACTTTCTTGTGAATCAACGCGCCCGCCACGAAATCGTTGAGGACCAGATCGAGCCGTAGCCGGTCGCTCATCCCGCAAGCCGTCGCAAAACGCAGACAGGTGACCGTGAAATTCTGGTCCGCCATGGGAATAAGCTCCCGTTCCGCCATCACTTTGGATCGCGCATAGGCCGTCAACGGATCCAACGGAGACGCTTCTCGTTTCGCGCCATCCTCTGCAGACCCGTAGACGCTGCAGCTCGACGCGAACACATAGGATTTCACTCCCATCCGCTTTGCCGCCGCGGCCAACGCCACCGCAGCCCGGTAATTAATGGCCAGGGTCGCTTCTTCAAAACGCTTCCCCATGGGATCATTCGAAATAGCGGCGAGATTCACCACGGCGTCAACGCCGTCCAATATCGCCGAATCGATTGAGCGTACGTCGCCGAAATATTGCCTGTCGAGCTGGTGTTCAGGGAAGGGACCGGCGGTCATAAGGCTCTGGGCAAAAAACCCGGCATCAAAGCCGAATAGCATCGCCTGTGGATACAGTTTGCGAAGATGCCGCACCACCACCGGACCGATGTAGCCCATGTTGCCTATGATCAATACCTTCATTGCGTTCTCCCTCTCTTGCAATGCTCTGAAATCCTACAGCTCTGTTCTATGACCAGCCATTGTCTGCACCAACCATTCCTTGCCGTGGCCTTAACCATGGGCTACAGAACGGCGCTTCTTGCGCATGTTCCAATCCTGTCCATGAAGTGAGTCGTCGACATCTTGCGCTCGATCCGGCTGCCTCATGAGAGCAGGCTAACGATAAGACACGGAGTCTTAACGCGAGGTACTCCGGGCAGGATGCGCGGGTAGAGCCGGCCTGCAACCCCGCCACTGGCACGCTCTAGAACAGCGTGTAGATGAACGGTGCGACCGCCGATCCCTGCGTCAACACGATGAGGCTTCCCAGTAGCACCAACACCGTTACTATTGGAAGCAGCCAGAACTTCTTGCGCTCCTTCATAAACGCCCATAGCTCCATGACGAAATCGCCCATAGCACACCTCCTAGATTACGTCCGGTCAAAATTGATACTTCATGTGCCCGCGCGGCCTCGGTTTTCTCAGCACCCGATAGGTCGGACTGTCTTGAGCGAACACCTGTCGCATCGTATCCTTCCCCATCAGGCGGAATATGATTCCGGTCGGCGTCACGAGTCCGTAGAAGACGATCCCGAGAAGAATTCTGGTATTGATCCACCCCAGGATATGCCCGACCTTCATCCAGATCTTGTGCAGCGGCGCAAGAACTCCCGGCAGCACTCCTCCGAACAATATCAGCGCACCGCCCACCCCTGCCGCCCACAGCCGTATCGGCTCTCCCCTAAACAAGAGCGGCCAAATTCCGATGACGCTGAACACTGCGCCTACCAATAAGCCGAAGCTGCGTAACTCTTTCTTGCCGGCCGGCTGTTCCATGGTTACCCTCATCTTTTCCTAACAGGCTGTTGATAAAGTCTTCCAGCGGCGTTCTCGCAGCGCTCAGAGGCTCAACGTACGGCAGAGAGTACGATTCGCCTCTTCGCTTGCTGCGGCCTTGCTGGACGGCCTTTCTGAACAGCCTGCGAATGATTGTGAGATCGTCTGTGAGTGGCTGGACTCCCACGTTCTCGTCGCTAGCAAGTTGTTTGTCAACAACCTGCTAATCAAGTTCAAATTCTTTCTTCCAATCGGAGTCACCCTCAAGTGCCTTCTGGTCCTCTTTCCGCAGTAGGAAGTTCTCGAGGACGAGGACATCCATTTCGGTCCGCATGAAACATCGATAGGCGTCTTCAGGGGTGCAGACAATCGGCTCACCCCGTACATTGAAGGACGTATTTACCAGCGTGGCATAACCGGACTTGTCCTCGAAGGCCTTGAGGAGTTTGTAATACCGGGGATTCGTCTCTTCATGAACGGTCTGCACTCTCGCCGAATAATCGATATGGGTGATGGCCGGGATGTCGGATCGTGGCACGTTGAGCAGATCGATGCCCCAGAGTCCTTTTTGAGTCGGGTTGAAGGGAAGCCTTCTTTTTTCCACGACCGGCGCGACAAGCAGCATGTATGGACTGTCGCAGTCCATCTGAAAGTAATCTGACACCCGTTCTCTCAGCACCGACGGCGCAAACGGTCTGAACGACTCACGATACTTGATCTTGAGATTCATGACCGACTGCATTTTGGGGCTCCGAGCATCTCCCAAAATGCTGCGGCCTCCGAGCGATCGCGGCCCGAACTCCATGCGTCCCTGAAGCCAGCCCACTACCTTCTCCGAAGCCAAATCATCCGCGACCCGGCTAAACAGTTCCGCGTCATCGAGCCGGCTATAGACAGCTCCAAGGTTCTTCAATCTGATCTCGACCTCGTCATTTGTGAATGCCGGTCCGAGATAACTGCCCTTCATCTTGTCGCTGGCATTGTTCGCCGTCCTCGGTTTTTCCTCATGTTGATGCCAGGCACTGAGGGCCGCGCCGAGCGCCCCTCCGGCATCCCCGGCCGCGGGCTGAATCCAAAGCCCCTTGAGCGGCCCTTCCCGCAAGACTCGCCCATTGCCGACACAATTCAGTGCCACCCCTCCCGCGAGGCACAGATAGTCGACGCCGGTTTCCCGATGCATCGTGCGCGACAATCGCAGCATCACTTCTTCGGTCACTTCCTGTATCGAACGCGCCAGATCCATCTCCCGCTGCCCCAGCCTGGATTCAGGTTTCCGGGGCGGCCCGCCGAACACCTCATCGAACTTCCGGCTGGTCATGGTCAGGCCGGTGCAGTAGTTGAAATATTCCATGTTCATGCGAAACGTACCGTCCGGTTTCAGATCGAGCAGATGCTCATAAATCGCCTTGACATACTTGGGCTCGCCATAGGGAGCCAGCCCCATAACCTTGTACTCGCCTGAATTCACCTTGAATCCCGTGTAGTACGTGAAGGCCGAGTAGAGCAATCCGAGAGAATGAGGAAACGGAATTTCCCACAAAGGGGTCAGCGTATTGCCTTCTCCGAGCCAGGCCGACGTGGTCGCCCACTCTCCCACCCCGTCCATGCACAGCACGCCCGCTTTTTCATACGGAGAGGCAAAGAAGGCCGAGGCTGCATGAGATTCGTGATGTTCGCCGAACAGCAACTCGGGAACATCGGATTTCTGCAAGCCGCCGGAGCAGGCCAGGATTTCTTTCTGGAGCAAGTTTCTCAGAAGCAACTTCTCTTTGAGCCAGACCGGCATGGCTGCGAGAAACGACTGGATGCCCTTGGGAGCAAACCCCACGTAGGTTTCCATCAGCCGTTCAAACTTAATGAGCGGCTTGTCGTAAAACACGATGTACTTCACATCCTTCATGCCGATTCCGCCCTGTGCCAGGCAATACTGAACCGCCCGGCGAGGGAAGCCCGGGTCATGCTTCTTTCTGGTAAACCGCTCTTCCTGGGCAGCCGCGACAATCTCACCGTCACGCACCAAACAGGCTGCGCTATCATGATAAAAAGCCGAGATTCCCAGTATGTTCACCGCTGTACCTCCTGCTTCTCTTGAACGCCTATTAAGTCAAGAGAAGCGAACACTGAAGACTCTGCACATTGGATGTGATGATACTTCGGATGTGATGATACTTCCTGTAGCCCGGACAGCTGGGGAATACGTCCGTGAGTAACCTGGGTTAAGTGGGCTGCCGCCATTCCGGTGCAAAAACCAGAGAAACGTCCTTCCTTCTCGATCAGCAGCACCGACTAGTCCTGCGGCTCTAGACAACAATGAGCGAGCATCACAACACTCACTCATTAGAGAATGTTTTAAGTCGCTTTATGAAATGCTGCCTTTTACTGAAACTACTCGAGAGTCGAAATCCCTGTTTCAACGCTTCAGAGATTTGCGATAAGCTCAGTATGCACGATCACTCTGGCTTGATAGGATATCGTCTTCAAGAGCAGCACTGCACGCTGCGCGCCGTTCATTTGCCGCTCAAAGACTGCTTCCAGTCCGTGTAATGGTCCTTCCTTGATCCGAACGACTTGGCCAGCGCTAAAGTTACACTCAGACAACACGAGAACTCCGTCTTGCCCCTGGCTTCTTATCCCCTCCACAATAGATTCATCGACAATTGCAGGACCGGAACCAAAAGAGACAAATTGCTTCACTCCACGGGCATAGGCCACCGTCCGATACTGAGAAGGGATCTCACATCGTACAAATAGATATCTCGGAAACATGGGGACAGTGCTTGCTCGACGCTTCTCGCCATAAATTTTTCTCTCCCTCATCAAGGGGAGAAACACTTCGACTTCTAAGTGACGAAGACTGGCCTCTGCAAACCCTTCGCAGTGAGGTTTGGTATGAATCGCGTACCAGTATTTCATAGCGGAGAGGTTTCCATCTTTTGCCGCTCTCCATGACGGACGCCCGATTCTGTCCACCCATTGGACCTTTCGGAGATTGATTGATCACTCTGCCCCTTCGCTACTCCCTTGCAGACTTCGTTTATCGGCTTGATCACTTCCATAATTGAGCCGAACGAAAAATCCTCAAGGAGGAGCCGGAGGCGTTGTTCGGTCTTTTTCAGATTCATATAGTGGCGAATTTTCGACAACAGCGGCCCCTGCATGCGAGGCTGTTGAGGATCGATCTCCCAAGGGTGCAAATACATTACCAACTGGGCTCCGTCCTTCTCAATCCGCCTCAAGAACAGCTTCAAAACCGGGTATGGTATCAGCCGAAAATAGCCTCCGCCCGCCACAGGAATATGCACGCCATAGGTCTTCATCGTAGAGGGAGGGACTTCCCACAGTGATCCCGCCGGGGTTTCTATTTTGTAGCACCGGCCTGCAGCCTGAGAACCTCCGCATCTCTCTCGGAACTTATGATATATACTGGAATCATACAGATAGCCTTCCTCGACAAGGATGGGAAGCGCCCACTTAGTCCCTTCGGTGATCGAAAAACTCGGAGCACGATAGCCCACAACCCGCCTTCCCGAAAGATCTTCAAGAATCGACTTTGCTTTTCGTACATCTTCCCGAAATACTACGGGAGATTGAGTGGTCACAAGCTCATGTCCGTACCCATGCGACGCCACTTCATGCCCGGCATCTACCAGATACTTCACCAAGGCCGGCTGCCGCTCTGCAACCCATCCCAAAATAAAAAACGTCGCTTTGGCTCCCGACATCGTCAACAGATCTACGATCTTGCGGGTATTCCTCTCAACCCGGCTTTCCAGCTGATCCCAATGGCGCCGCCGCATCGGGGACCAAAACGCAGACACTTGGAAATGCTCTTCCAGATCAAATGAAAGAGCATGGGCTCCATCGCTGTTAAATTGCTGCGCAACCTGCGTCACCAGGCACCTTCTCCCAGGAGTACCACACGCATTGTTTGAGTCAAGATTCTTACATCTAAGCTCAACGACAGATTTTTCACATAATAGAGGTCATACTGCAGTTTAGTGTGAGAATCCGCCTTGGTCGACGCATACCGAAACTTGATCTGCGCCCAACCGGTAATTCCAGGTTTGACCGTGTGTCGAATGTCATAGTAAGGAATCAGCGTCCGCAGCTCCTGCACAAACACCGGCCGTTCAGGACGAGGCCCCACAAGACTCATTTCACCTTTCAAGACATTTAGGAGTTGCGGAATCTCGTCAATGCGAAATTTTCTGAGCCACCGACCTACTCTGGAAACCCTCGAATCGTTCGCCTCTGCCCATCGCGGGCCGGCCTTTTCAGCGTCTTTGCACATAGATCTGAACTTAACCATCATGTACGGGTTCCCCCGTAATCCCACCCGCATCTGCCGATAGAAAATAGGCCCCGGTGAATCCAGCTTGATCAAGAGAGCGACGATCGCGATCAGTGGAAACAACAAGATCAGTCCAAGACAGGCAATGGTCACATCGAGCGATCGCTTCAGCACTTTCGAAAGAAACCGATGGCGGAAACCGGTTGAGAAGATGAGGGCGCTTGGTCGAAGCACATCGATTGAAAGTCGTCCAGACTCTTCCTCAAAGAGGCAGTGTCCGTCTACGACATCCAGGCCCGCCGCCTTAAAGTTCAGTAAAGTCTGTACGGGGAGTACCGCTCTTTGGTCCTCCACGCATACGGCGATCGTCTGCACTTGATATTGCTCAACTAACTGTAATAGCTGATCATACGTACCAATAACGGACGCGCTGCCCACCGCTTCCCCCACTCGTTTTTCACAGGATTCAATGAAACCGACGACTTCGTAGTAGGACAATTTTTGGGAGGCCAGAGTTTTGTACAACTCCCTTCCCAGTCGACTCGCACCTAGGATCAACAGGCGGGTTTGCAGCCAAGACATTCCGTTGCGCATCACCACAATCGAGCGGACCGTCTTCATCAATTCGGTTGAGCTCATTCTTTATCCTTACCCTGACCGGCAAAATCGTAACCCTGCAGATAATAGGGTGCGTACACCCCCGCACACCCGGTGATAAGCACTCCGCCTCGCTCGACGGCTCTCATGGTGCGAACCGCCGTTTCCACGACAGACTTATGGGTCATGTCGGCCCTCACAACAAGCACGGTAAAATCACACAGTGCGGACAGCAGGTTCATGTCAGCCAGAGGAAGGACCGGAGGTGCGTCGAGCACAATATAGTCAAATTGACCACGAAGCTCTGTGATGATTGTTTTGAGCTTGGGGATCTGGCCCAGGTCAACGACCGCGCGCGATCGAGATCCCGATGGAAGTATCCAGGGACCTGTGTCCTCCGCACGCTGAAGAGCGTCGGACACTCCGCATTGCCCGGAGAGCACTTCGATCAGACCGGGAGACGAATTGATTCCTGAATAGAGATGCAGGGATGGACACTTAAAATCGCAGTCAATCAGCAGAGTGCGTTTGCCAAGATCCGACGCCAATACATACCCCAGGTTACTGACTGACGACGATTTTCCCTCTCCCTTGATTGAGCTTGTGACGATAATCACTGTGCATTGCAAATCAGTCGAAGACATGACGATTTTGGTGGCCGCAACACGATATTGTTCCGCCGCCAGCGAGTAGGGCCTCCACTTGGCGACAAGATTGAGCTCGATCCGAAGGTCGCCGAGCCCATTTTTCATGACCCTGCTCAGCGGACTTTTTCTGCCCCACACGATCGGCACGCCGTCTCCACTGGTCGGGGCCGGAGCAGTAGCTCCGGTCGCTCTAGATTTGCTCTGCAGAGGAGGTCTGCTGTTACCGCCAGACAGGTAAGCACTCGCCGGAAGCGCCTTGGGGAACCCGCCCTTGTAGGCTGTCGAGAAATCGGGAATCGTTGCGAGAATGGGAAGTCCGGCCACACTTTCAGCATCTTCAGGAGTGCGAACGAGCCCCCGCCCATATTCCAACCAGAATGCGCTGCCATATCCGATCCCGCATCCCACCACCAGGCCGGCCAACATGATCATCAACTCATTCGGCGTCTCCGGCTGGCGCGGAAGATTCGCCTGGTCGAGAATGCGGAATTGCTCTCCTTTTTGGCGTCGCTCCAGGCTTTCAGAAATGGACGCTCCTATTTTCTTCTCAAGCAAGGACTGATAATTTTTCTGCAAATTTTCATAATCACGCACCAAGACCATTAACTGCTGTTCTCGCGCCGGCATCCGTTCGACTCGTCTCTCCAATTCGGCGATTTGAGAAGCGATCCTCGCCTGCTTTTGCCTTTGAAAAACCAGCTCACTTTTGATCTCGTTCCGTTGCCTCACCAGCTCCGTCAGGTATGGATCCGCGATCGGTCTGGTTTTGCCGTTTTCGCCCACCACAATCTCTTCTTGCAACGGCTCTTCGGGCGTGCTCGGCAACAATTTCAATTTTCGGATCTCTTCCTTCAGATGAACAATGTCGGGGTAGTTTTCCTTGTACTCGGCAGACAAAACCGCCAACCGTTGTTCGAGGTCACGTAGCTGCTCACGGCGCTTGTCAACTCTCCGCCGTCCCGTTGGCGTCAAGAGAGCCACTGATGATGGGGCATCCCCGATCTGAAAATCGTGAATCGATTTTTCAATGGCGTCCAGCCGGCTGCCTAACATATTGATGGTCTCGGACACAGTCGACATTTCGATCTGGAGCCGATCCAAGGCCCTGAGACTTGCCTCCATTTGCTGAGGCAATTCTCCCATGTTTCTGCTCTTAAACTCCGAAATCGCCTTCTCTTTTCCTTCTAGTTCATCTTTCGCCAACTTCAATTCTTGGTTCAAAAATTCCGTCGCCCCTTCGATCAATTGTTCCCGGCGCTTCAGATTCTCTTCCACGACGAGAGCCGCCAGCTTCGCGGTCACATCCCGTGCCGTTCGTGGATTGGCATGAGCATAGGACATCTTGAAGACGGTCTGCTCTTTAGAATTGTCCACTACAATGCTCTTGCTCATCTGCGCAATCAACGCATCTTCCGTCCCCTCTCGAACGAGATCGCCCCCTCCCGACGGCATCAGTTTGAGTTCGTCGATCACTTGCCTCAGCAATTGACGACTGAGAACGACCTGGCGGATGCTGGCGATTCTCTCCTGAATCGTTCCGGACACGACTCCCTTGACATAGCTTTCCGGAATTTTTTGGTTTTCAAGAATAATCGTCGTGGTGGAGCGGTAACTTTTAGGCCAGACAAGACAGACTCCCCATGCGATCGACACCGAAACCGCAATCAAAAAGAGAATGAGCCATTTTCGCCGCATGGCTACATTCACGTAATCGGCCGCTTGAAGAGCTTTGCTTGTCATTTCACATCCATTCCATGTTTCACCGGCCGCCGGTGGAGGGCCCCATACCAGCGCCTCCACTTGAACCGAAGAACGATTCCCCTTGGAAAAACTGACTTCCTCCACCGAACGCATACACTAGGTTCAGCATCACGACTTGACGGCTATAGGTGAGAAAATTGGTAACATTCTGACCTGGGCTGCTCGAACCTTGATTGCCTAATCCATAGCTGTTTGTATACGTATAGGTGAGTCCTGCCTGAAGTGCAGGGGTGATACGATAATTAAATCCTCCGTTCGCAGAAATCGATTCAAACGAGAACTGCTGGGCTGCCCCGGTAGCGTCGTTCCGGCCAAAATTTCCCCCATATATGATGGTCATGCTAGGGGTAACGTTCAGCGTTCCATGGAGTCCAAAGACATGGCTCTTCGCCAGTCCCCCTCCAGCAAGCAACAGTGGGAAGGCGCCATAGCTATAGGACACGCGCAATGAATAACTACCTGCGGGACCACCTCCTCCCGGCATGATGCTCCCAGCCAGTTGTGGCAGTCCAGTCAGCTGGCCCGCTGTTTCGGCGAATTCGCCCAAGACTCTTGTATGGGACGAGTATGTCATCGAGAAGGTTCCCGTAGGAGTAAGGATGAGAGGATTCTGGACCGATGTGCCGGTGCCGCTGCCGGCGGCGGAGAATGCGCTGCTGAGCAACTGCACTCCTCCAGCCGCTTGGGTAAATAGTGTATCTGACCAACTCCGGCTCCAGCCTACCGTGCTCGCATAAGTCTGAAACGAACCGATCCCGGATTGGTCATACGCGCTCACCGTATACGTATTGGATACGACGTCGGCAGCAGAAATCCGTATGGTGGGCGCCAGGCTAAACAGATGGCTGCTTGTATCCAACAGACCCGTGGTGCCTGGGAGCTGGCTGCCAAATGTAAACTTGGAATAGGTGTACGACTCGGCTATGGACACCGTTGGCGTAACCCGATAGGCAGCACGCTGCCCCACCATATACCTGCGTGTGTTGGCCCGAAATACTTGAATACCTCTCAGAAATGGATCAAGTTGCTCCTGTGACTGTTGCGAGCCGGGCAAAAACGCAGGGGGTCGCGGAGTATATTGGTACGACCCGACAATATCCATTGTTGCACGTGGAAGCACACGCGTGACTAGAGGGGTCAGACCCAAGCCGAGCGCCGCATTGAATCCCACATAATTTAAACTTGGATTATTCTTGTATATCTCGCCGATCACTCCGCCACTCCCATTGATGTCTATCGCGCCTCCTCTCGACTTCATGATCAGTTGCGGCGTGATCGTGGTCACAAAGTCCTCTACATTGACTCCGGGAACCAGCTTTGGATTGACGAACAACACGTTGGTGTCGTATCGCTCTCGCACCGAAATCAACGGAACAAACTGCGTTTCTGCCCAAACCGCAGCTGGGAGAACGAATAGTATGAACCCACCCCATACCGCCACATGCGCTCGGCATGGGGCAGAAGAACTACGGCACCACAATGACGTCACCAGAGTTCAGATAGAAATTACCGGGATCTCCCTTGCCGGCGATCACATCGTTGTACCTCAGAGGAATCTCAATCTGCTGAGGCTTCCCATCTGACCCAAGAAGTTTGCGAATAACTTTCGTGCCATTCCGGCTGGCATACTGATTAAATCCCCCGGCGAGGGAGATACCCTGCAGAACGGTTGCGAAAGTCTTCAGCTGATACTGGCCTGGTTTTGCCACTTCGCCTAACACATAAATATGGTAACTGTTGATCTCCTTGACTTGAACGGAGACGATTGGATTGGACATATATTCGGTCAAGCGGTCCGTGATCCGCTTGGCGAGCGTCTCCGGTGTGCCGCCTGCCGCTCTGACGTCGCCGATCAGCGGCATCGTGATACCGCCGTCCGGACGAACGATCATTTCTCTCGACAGGTCCTGATTTCTCCAGACAGTCACGACCAGCACGTCCTCCGGCCCCAACAGGAATTCGGAGGGAGCGGAGTACTGTACAGGATACGTGCCGGCCGTCTCGGCACAGCCCGCGAGGGAAAACACGATTAGAATAGCACGGGCTGCCGATAACAAACTCGCAGGCTGATTCAGCATCATAGGAATACCGCCACCTTTGTTAGCATTTGCAACAGACCGTTTCACGGCTCAGAATATTTTCAAAGATTTATCGAGATGGAATTACCACCATGCTCTCGGAAGGAACTACTATCTGATCCCCCGGCCTCAAGACGATGTTTTGATCAGATCCGTCCCGCAGCACGATGTCGTCATAACTCGCTTTGATTTTTATCTGCGATTCTCCGTCTTTCCCGAATCGAAAAATCACAATCTTGTTTCGCGCCGCGGTAAGCGTAAATCCACTGGACAGCGTAATGGCCTGTAACAGCGTGGTCTTGGTCTTCAGCGGATATTTCCCCGGTTTCGCCACTTCCCCGAGAACGTAAATAGCATAGCTGTTTACCTCCTTCACCACGATTGATACGGTGGGATTCTCCATGAATGCCCTTAGCCTATTGGAGATTTCCTCGGTCAGCTGCGTCGTCGTTCGACCTACCGCCGGAACATCTCCGATCAGCGGCAATGATATCCGCCCATCCGGCCTTACCTGCACCAGCTTCGACAGATCCGCATTCTTCCAGACCGTTATTTCCAGCACATCTTCCGGGCCAAGAATATAATCCGGCGTGACCGTGAGCGATGATTTCTCGCTCCCCTGATCGGCTGCGCCCATCACTACACCTTTGGCTTCTTCAGCCGCAACAGCGGGGGCCATACTTATCGAGCCGAGAAGAAACAGTCCCGGCAGAAGCGTTTTAAACGAAGGATTCATGGCGTTCCCCATTAGCTAAATTACACTGACCGCCTCATTGGGTCCTAGAACATAAACTTGAGCCCAACAAAATACGTCCCATTACCATTCCGTCCAAATGGAAGTTTTCTCGTCCAACGGACTTCCGCCAACGTCGGAGTTTCAGCGATGCTGATCGGTGTGGGCACATAGACTTTCAACACCTGCTCGACATCAGGAGCCTGATCCATCACTATCAGCATGCCCCCGCTGCTGATATTGAGAGACAGCGCCTTCCCGCCCCGTGCCGAAGCCGCGTGGCTATCCACCTGCGATGTCATTTCATAGGGGATCGGTCTCAGCAATGCCGCCCGCTCACTGTGGTTTTCATGGCTGTCTCTCATCGGCCACTCCCACTCTGTCTGTCCCACGTCAATCCCTCCTCGGTAAGAAAGCATGTCCCATGCTTCGGCGGCTATTACAGTTGGGAGTGTTCCTCTACCCTTCAGCTCAGGTGCGAACGGCTAGATTGCTCCGCCCATGTCATCTGTCGGCATCTCGCGTTGAGGAATTCTCACCCACAGTGTCAACGGCAAATATAAGTGCCGCCCTTAGGATCAACAATACCGATGATGTAGGCCGATTTCTCGAAGGTATATATTGACTCCCCCAAAAGGGTTAGGTACTATTTCTGCTCCAACCAAAGCCGAGTCCCAATCTAGCAGAACACGTTTGGATGTCTACCTTAACTAAACTAAGTCTCAGAGACGTACCGAATTCAAATCATGGCCGAACCTACCAGCAACCTTGACCAAACCGATGGTCTTGCCGACCAGAGAGCAGGATCCGGGATCGTGGTGCTTTCGGCATCCATGCAACTCCTCCATATGAACCGGCAGGCCTCGGACCTTGCCAAGAAAATCAATGCCGTTGAATATGGAGACACTGCAGCCAAGTCAGCCCATGGGGTCCTGCCGACGGCTCTGACTGAGCTTTGTGGAGAGATCATCAAGGCCTTGCATATCCGCACTGAAGCAAAAGATTGGGAACAGTTCGAGCTCAAACGGGTGGCAGGTGACCCGAACCAGCCGATCCTCCTCCGAGGATTCGGCCTTCCCGACCGTGGCGGTATTCAGCATGCCCGACTCGTGGTCACGATGGAGGAATTGGGACGGAAACAGAACTTGAATACGGAGCATGCTCGAGAACGATTCCAGCTGACCAACCGGGAACAGGCCGTTGTGGAACACCTGGCAAAGGGTTGGACAAATAAAGAAATCGCCAATGCGCTCCAGATCACCGAACAAACGGTGAAAGAGCACATCAAACACATCATGCGAAAAACGAATGCCACAACTCGGACTGGAGTGCTCGTCCAAATCTTTAATTCATGACTCATCTACTTCCCTACTTCCTGTGTTAAAAACACAACAGTGAGTAGTTCTTCACACAAAATCAATTCTCTATTAATAATTTTTATTCATATAATCAATTACTTATGACATTAAATATTCGGTCCAGCGATTGCATTGTCACTAGGTATTTGGAGAGTAGATCCTATTTACAGATGGAGATGAAACGGTGAAGCCGGTAGCGATGAGACAGAAACTTGTGTTCGGACTGCTTGGGATGATGATCCTCGCCTCTGGCTGCCAAACCAATCCTTCACCAAAGTCGGCACTGTTGGATAACACCGGATTCATGTCGCTCTGGGAAACGTATACCGATTGTAAAGTCGCTTCTGATTTGAGCCAGGCAAGTTTGGATATGAACAGGCTTACTGCCGCCGCCCAGCTTCACGACAGGAGTGAGGGATTTATCCTCCCGTTGCCTACCAAACTCGAACGCCTGGTGACCAGCCCGACAAGCCGGTTAGCCGTTGATGTTCGAGCCATGACTGCGGCTTGCTCGCTCCATACCGGCCGGCTTGCGCTTTATCAAGGTCGCACCGATTTGGCTCGCGACGTGTTCGCTTCAGTCGTCACACTGCACCAAGAAGAGTCCTCGTATTACGTCCTGCAAGCAAAGAAGCTGCTGACCGAACTGGAGCGGGGCATCGACATCTCGCTCAAGACTCCCTAAATCATCCCCTCATCATCCGCATCAACGACCGAACGATATAACTGCACGTATTGTTTTGCCGCCTGCGTCCAGGAGACATCCGTTTTCATCCCCGCCTGCCTAAGCGAGTACCACGCATCGCGCTCCCGATAGACGTGCAGCGCCAGCATGATCGCCGAGAGCAAGGCATCGGGCGAGGGATCGATAAAATGAAAACCCGTTGCAAGGTTGGCTTGCGCCGTTGACGGCCGGAATGGGATGACGGTATCGGCCAATCCTCCGGTACGTCTGACAATCGGAACAGTGCCGTATCGAAGACTGTAGAGCTGGCTCAATCCGCAGGGCTCATAGCGGGACGGCATCATCAACATATCTGCACCCGCTTCAATACGATGCGCCAGCCCTTCGTCGAAGCCGATGAACAGGCCGATGCGATCAGGATGCCCGGCCCTCGCCGCAAGAAACTGCTGCTCCATGTCACGATCGCCGGTCCCCAAGAGCGCGATCTGAACGTCCAAGGTCATCAGCTCAGGGATGATCTCCCTCAATAGATCGAACCCTTTTTGCGGAGTGAGACGGCCGATCACGGCCAAGAGCGGTACATCACGTCCCGGCAATTCGAGTTCCCGTTGCAACGCCCGCTTGCACGCCTGTTTGCCAGACAGATCAGCCACCGTGTAGCGCGCCGGCAAGTACGGATCAGTCTCCGGATTCCACGCCGTGACATCGATTCCGTTGGTAATACCCTGCACTCCGCCGGCACGGCTTGCGAGCACCCCCTCAAGCCCGCACCCGAACTCCTTCGTCATGATTTCCTTCGCATAGGTGGGACTGACCGTCGAGACCGCGTCTGAAAAAATAATTCCGCCCTTCAAGCAATTGACCGATCCGTAGAACTCGAGGCCGCCCGGTGAATATACAGACGGAGGAAGCCCCGTCTTGGCAAACTGCGCACCGGGAAACACCCCCTGGTACCCGACATTGTGCAAGGTCAACAGTGTCTTGAGATGTCCGAGTTCTTTGTGCGCTTGGGCGAGCGCTTTCAGATAGACCGCGCACAGCGCCGCCTGCCAATCGTGCAAATGGAGAACATCCACCGCCTCCCCGCGCACCGCGGCGAGAAAGCGAACCGATTCAAGAACCGCCCGGCAAAATACGGTGAATCGCTCAAGGTTGTCCGGGTAATCACCATGCTGATCCTGGTAGAGCCCCGGACGATCAAAGTAGGGATCGTATCGAACCGCCAGCACCCTGAGCGGGTACCGGCCTGTCGCGACCGGCACGAGCTCTTCTTCCAGCGTCACTTCCACCGCTGTTCCTGCGGTGGGAATACGGAGCCGTGCTGCCGGCTGGCGAGACCGGCGCCCGGCTGCACAACGATAGCCCGGCAATACCACCGTCACCCGATGCCCAAGCTCTATCAGCGCCAGCGGCAACGCGCCGACGACATCGGCCAATCCGCCCGTCTTGGCGTACGGGACTGCCTCGGAGGCTGCCATTACGATATTCAAGCCGTTTGCTGCGGGCGTTGAGGACATGTCACGATTTGTACTGAGACAATTCGCCTAGGGTGTCGGCGTCTCATCGAGACGAGTTTTAAATCGATTCTCGTAGGCCCAGGCTTTCACGAGGGCGCGCATCTGGTCGGCTTTGAGTTCTTCTTTGTAGACGAGGTGCTCGTCGAGAAACACCAGCAGCCATCCGCGATCGGGATACGCGAAGAACACGCCTTCTCCCGCATGCACCCCCGCGTACCACCCCTTCGGGGCCTCCCCTGCCGCCACACGAGAACGAGGAATCATGCTCAGATCCGGCATCACGAAAAAGTGGGTGAATTCACTATGATGGTGGGGCGGCTTTCCCCAGACATTCACCACCGCCCGTGTGGTGACCTGGTCCAGCACGAGATTATTCGCCCGCACCAGCAGTTCCTGCTGCTCCAGCGTCGGGAGCCCCTTGCAGCCCCCTGCATCAACGAGCGCCGCCAGGCCACCGAGCAACAACACCGCTCGCGCGGTTTTCTGAAAGAGAGGAGCGAACGCGGAAGGCCTGATGGATATGCGGCGTACCCTCGGCATCACATCAGCCGCCTGGATTTCGGCTCGACCGGTTTGACCGGCTGACAGACATCGCACTGACACAGTTTTCTCAGCAACGAATAGGCATAAATGCCGGTGTCATGGCCGTCACTCCACTTAAACTGAAAGGCATAGCGGCCGACCGGCTGGATATCCTGCAGCATGATCAGCAGCGGTACATCCTCGGCTTTCAGACGACGCTCGCCCGTCCACTCATCCACACAGGCCGCGCACGGACAGTGCTGCCGCAGATATCGCACCGGGTAGACGCCCTTGTGGCCGTCATTCCACTGAATACCCAACACTCCTTTGTCGAGCCACTCCATATCCCGCGGCTCAAGCGCAACGGCCGTCATGGCGTCACCTCTCATCTCCGTTGACCGGATCATACCGACAGCGCGGGCGACAAGAAATCCACCGGCGGCAACCGCTTGCCCGCGACGACCGTCACATATCTGTCAATCGCTTCCTCCACTTCACTTCGCACCTGCCCGGCCGCTCTGAGCCGAGTGACCAGCGCGGGGGCCAGCTGAATGGCTTGCTGGAGAAACGAGAGGCTGCCCCGCGAGAGGGCCACACAAGGGACCCGCTGGCGCGCGGCGCACCTCAGGCACACGAGCCCGCCCGCCATCGGTGAAAATTGCTGGTCTCCGACCAAGTGCGTTTTCCCGCACGCCGCGCACTGGTCAGTCTGTGGACGAAACCCGATCAGCCCCAACAGCCTGATCTGAAACAGCAACGCCGTAAACGCCGGGTCTCCGCTCCGGTGAAGCGACGCCAGTCCCTGTTCGAGCGTGTCGAACAAGAGCGGATCCGGATCTCCATCGGGCGTGACCGCAGCCACCACATTGACCATCCGTGCCGCCGAGGCCATCAAGCCGAGATCTTCGCGCAGCGACTGGAACGACGTCACCAGATCGACCTGCGAAATCCGAAACAGCGAGTCCCCTGCCTTCTCAAACAGATTGAGACGGCACAACGAGAAGGGCTCTAGTGCGGCGCCAAACCGGCTTTTCTGGCGACGGGCCCCGCGGGCCACCCCGCGGATCTTGCCCAAGTCCTTGGCATAACACGTCACAATTCGATCGGCATCGCCCCACTTGCGGCTTCGTAAGATAATCGCCGTGGTCTTTACGAGAGGCATGGCCCGAGCCTGTTTCCCATCGTCCGGCGAAGTGATGGTCTCACGCCAGACAACGTCACCGGAGATAGTCCAAGAAGAGCGTGGCCAAGGTGAGATAAATGGTGATGCCCGTGATGTCGTTGGCCGTCGTGACGAACGGACCCGCCGAGACAGCCGGGTCCACGCCCATGCGTTTGAGGACAATCGGCATGATTGTCGCCATGCTGGTCGATACCAGGAACGCAATGATCAGCGACGCCCCGACAACCATGCCTAAGAATCCGTGGTGAAATGTCCACCCCACCACCGTCAGCGTCATGCCGCAGGCGAGGCCCATGACCAAGCCGATCTTCACTTCGCGAAAAAAGACCGGCCAGACATGGTTGAGTTCAACCAGGCCTGTCGCCAATCCCCGAATAATCAGCGTCGAGGACTGCAATCCTACGTTGCCGCCCATTGCCGCAATAACCGGGATAAAGCTGACGATCGCCACGACTTCTTGAATCGTATAGCGGAAATACCAGAGGATCGCGCCGGACAGCAGACTGCCGACCAAATTGGTGAAGAGCCACGGCAACCGCAACCGCGCCGAGCCGAAGCTCGAAGATCTCGAAACCGTATCTTCTTCGATGGCGCCGGCCATCTTGAGCATGTCCTCAGTCGCTTCTTCCCGGATGACATCCACCACGTCGTCGACCGTGATGATGCCCACCAGCCTGCCGTCCTTTTCCACCACCGGGATGGCCAGCAAGTTATAACTGGCCACCTGCCGCGCCACTTCTTCCTGGTCCATGTCGATCGTGACGCTTATCACCTCACGCGCCATGATGTTCTTCAAGGGCGTCGCCGGGAGGACCGTCAAGAGCTGCCGGAGCGAGAGGACTCCGACCAGATGTTCGTCCTTGTCCGTCACATAAATGTAAAACACCATCTCCGCGTCGGTGGCATGCTGCAGCCGGCGGATCGCTTCCTGCGCCGTCGAATCCTCCGGCAGGGAAAAGAATTCGGTCGTCATGATCCCGCCGGCCGTATCCTTGGGATACTTGAGAATATCGGCGACCTCGGTCGAGTCCTCGGTCTTCATCAAGGCGAGAATCTCTTTGCCGCGCTCTTCCGGGAGGAATCCGAGAATGTAGGCCACGTCGTCAGGACCGAGGTCTTTCAAGAGCCAGGCCACGTCGGAGTGCAGCAGATCCTCGAGGACTTCCTGAATGCTGTCGCCGTCGAGCTCGCTCAAGACTTGCCCGCGCTTGCCTTCGCCACGGACCAGCTCGAAGATTTCCCGCTTTTCCTTTGGAGAAGACAGGTGGGTCACGACTTTGGCGACGTCGGCCGGGTGCATCCGCCCCAGCATCTTGGAGAGATTCGTGATCGCTCCGCGTCGCAGCAACTTCTGGACGGACTGGAGCACGATGTCGGACTTTGTCTGTCCGCGCTCGGCTTGATCGCGCGGCGCTTCACGCAACAGATCCTTCTCCGGCACACGGGGACGTGGGTCCGGCGGCCGTGTTTCTCGCGTTTCTATTGGTCGCTCCGTCGGCTGCATCAGCGTCTCGCTAGTACCCCAACTCCACCAACGCCTGCTTGTCCTCTCGCCACGCTTCTTTCACCTTCACCCAGACTTCGAGAAACACCTTCATGCCGAACAGCTGTTCCATATCCTGCCGGGCCTGCGTGCTGATCAATTTCAAGCGCCCGCCTTGTTTCCCGATCACAATGCCTTTCTGGGTGTCCCGCTCCACAAGAATCGTCGCACGAACCCGCGCCAGCTTGCCTTCCTCGACAAATTCGTCGATTTCAACCGCGACCGAATAGGGCACTTCCTGCTCGGTCGCTTGCAGGACTTTTTCGCGGATCATTTCGGCCGCCAGCGTCCGCATGGTCTGATCCGTCACCATATCTTCGCCGTAGGCCCCGTCCCCCTCCTCAAGATAGGGAACCGTCACAGCCAGCAACCGGTCGATATTGTCGTCGGCCTGCGCAGAGACCGGCACCACTTCCGTCCAGGGAAACAACTTGGCATAACTCTCCAGCACCGGAAGCAGCTTCTGCTTATTCACCAGATCGACCTTGGTGACGACAAGAATCACCGGACGCGACCGCTTGGCCAGCGCTTCCTTCATATGCTTGATCGCAGCGAGATCGCCGGGACCCGGCAAGCTCGTGGCGTCCATGAGCATATACAGCACATCCGCTTCCTCCAACGTCTCGACCGTGGTGCGGAGCATTCTCCGGTTCAGCAAGTGTTCCGGCTTATGCAGACCAGGGGTATCGAGCAACGCGATTTGCGCACCCGCCACATGCGCGACGCCCAAAATCCGAGTCCGTGTGGTCTGCGGTTTATCCGACACAATCGCGATCTTTTCACCCAGCAGGCGATTGAGCAGTGTCGACTTGCCCACATTGGACCGCCCGATAATCGCGACCGTTCCGAACTTCATGGCTTCGCTGAATGCTCCTGCGTTTTTATGGGATCGGGCGACAGCTGATACACCGTCTCTCCCTTGCGCACATAGCCCAGCCGCTCTCTGGCCAACTGCTCGATTTTCGCCGGATCACGTTGCAGCCGGGTGATGTCGCTCCGCAGTGAGACATTCTCTCCACGCAAGGCCGAGAGCTCCTTTTCCAAGTGGCCGGCATGGTTGCGCATCGAGAGATACCGGGGCAGCCCCATCTCGCCGAAGAACAGCGCGACCAGCAACCAGACACAGGCGCCTGCCCCAATCACTTGGGCCACCGTGACCATGCGCCGCTGCCAGTCCAGCCATTGCCGGCCACGATTTCGCTTGATGATCATGTGTTCATTCGCCTATCAGGTGACAAGTGACAAGGTACAAGCTGACAAGTTACAAGTGATCAAGCTGACAGGCTGACATGAAGGTTTGTCAATGTGCTGCCATGAAACTTGTCAGCCCGCTGCAATGTCAGCTTGCCTTCCTGTCACCTTGTCAGCCCACTCGCCTGCAGCCTTGTTAGCCTGCACACTTGTAACTTTTCAACTTTCTAACTTTTCAACTCAGACTCGCACCGCCTCGCGGCCGCGATAGACCGCCGCCGATCCCAGCTCTTCTTCAATCCTGAGCAACTGATTGTATTTCGCCACTCGATCCGTCCGCGACAGCGATCCTGTCTTAATCAAACCGCTGTTCGTGGCGACCGCCACATCGGCAATCGTCGTGTCTTCGGTTTCACCTGATCGGTGCGAGATGATCGCCGTATAGCCGGACCGTTTGGCCAGCTCAATCGCATCCAGCGTTTCCGTCAATGTCCCGATCTGATTCAGCTTGATCAGAATCGAATTAGCGATCCCTTCCTTGATGCCCTTGGAGAAGATTTCCACATTGGTCACAAAGATGTCGTCGCCGACGAGTTGCACACGTTTGCCCAGCCTCTCCGTGAGCATCTTCCAGCCCTTCCAATCCAGTTCGCTCAAGCCGTCTTCGATCGAGAGGATCGGATAGCGGTCCAGCAGTTTGCCGTAATAGTTGATCATCTCTTCCGACGAGCGCTCCGGATTCTTTTCTGCTTCAAGAACGTAGCGGTCTTTCTCATAGAACTCGCTCGCAGCACAGTCCAGCGCCAGCGCAATCTCATTCCCCGTCTTATACCCCGCCTCTTCAATGGCCTGCATGATGAGGCTAAGCGCTTCTTCATTCGACTGCAAATCCGGTGCAAACCCGCCCTCGTCGCCTACGGCCGTATTCAGGCCCTTTTTCTTCAACAACGCCTTCAAGGAATGGAACACTTCCGTCGCCATGCGGAGCGCCTCGCTGAACGTGCCCGCCCCCACCGGCATGATCATGAACTCCTGAAGATCGAGCCGATTATCGGCATGGGCCCCGCCGTTGATGATATTCATCAGCGGCACCGGCAACACTCTCGCATTCGTCCCGCCAAGATAGCGATAGAGCGGCTGACCCGTTTCATTCGCCGCCGCCTTCGCCACCGCCAAGGACACGCCAAGGACGGCATTCGCACCGAGCTTGCCCTTCGTCTTGGTGCCGTCGAGCGCAATCATCGCCTGATCGATACCGGCCTGATCGAACGCTTCTTTGCCGAGCAATTCAGGCGCAATCACCTTGCTGATGTTGGCCACCGCCTTGGAGACGCCCTTGCCCATCCAGCGCTTCTTGTCGCCGTCCCGCAGCTCAATCGCTTCCTTCTCGCCGGTCGACGCCCCGGACGGCACCGCCGCCCGTCCCGTCGCTCCGCTCTCCAGCGTCACTTCCGCCTCGACCGTCGGATTGCCCCGTGAGTCGACGATTTGCCTCCCCTTAATTTCTCTGATAGCGCTCATAATCGCTTCGCTCCAGTTTGCATGTCATCAAGTGAACAGTCACACGCACTACAGCCGAGTTACCGTCTCCGATAGATCTCCCGCCGATGCCCAATTGCATGAATCATGATCAGCTGTTCTCCATGAACGAGTTCGTAGATGATTCTGTAGTCGCCCACGCGCAGCTTGAATAACCCTTCAAGCTCCCCTGTGAGCCTCTCAAGATCGGCCTTCTCAAAATTCTCCGCCAGCCATTGCACTCGCCCCACGATTCGTCGAGCTACAGGCTTGTCCAGCCTAGCCAAATCCTTTGAGGCAGTATCCAGCAGGCGAACACGGTGCATACGCTCAGTTGAGACCCAGCCGTTTGACGATCGTGCTCAATGGTTCCCCCCGTTCACCTGCAACCACCACTTTTCGCTGACGAACCAACCGATCCTTGAGCGTTTTTTTCAGGACCAGCCCTTGATCTGGATCGCCCAAAAGTTGCAGCAATTTTTTCTCGACCGTCGATTCGATGATTTCCTTCAGTTCATGCTTCGTCATCTTCGCTACAGTCGCTGCCATTTCATTCCTCCTCAACCGCCAAACTCCCGCGCGAATCCACGATCTGCCTGTCTTAATCTCTCAAATCAAGCTCATAGTCGCTTCGCTCCGGTTTGCATGTCATCAAGTGAACAGTCACAAGTCCCGGCAACTTCCGTCCTCTCTTCAAGCACGGCCCGTTTGGTCTCCACCTGCGCGCGTCCAACGAGTTCCGCCCGCCAGGGCCCGCGCTCACCCTAACTTCTTCCTGAGCAACTCATTCACCTTCCCCGGATTCGCCTTTCCGCCACTCGCCTTCATCACCTGCCCGACCAGAAACCCCAAGACTTGCTGTTTCCCTTCCTTGAACTGCGTGACCTGCGCCGGACTCTGAGTCAGCACCTCATCGATGATTTTCTCAAGCGCCCCCTCATCGGACACCTGCGTCAGCCCCTTCTCCTGCACAATCTGTTCAGGTGTCTTGCCGCTGCCGTAGAGTTCGGGGAAAATCTCACGCGCCACTTTCAAACTGATTGTCCCCTTGTCCACCATCCGGAGCAGACTCACGAGCCGCTCCGGAGTCACCGGCGATGCGCTCACGTCGGTCCCTGCGTTGTTCAACTCTCTGGTGAGTTCCCCCATCACCCAGTTACCGACGGTTTTCGGCTGATTGAAGAGTGTCACACAGGATTCAAAGTAGTCCGCAATCCCTTTCGAGGCCGTGAGCACCCCGGCATCATACTCGGACAACCCATACACGCCTGCAAACCGCGCGGTTCGCGCGGCAGGCAGTTCCGGCACCGTGCTGCGAAATCCCTCGACCCATTCCTTGTCCAACTTGAGCGGGACGAGATCCGGATCGGGGAAATAGCGATAGTCATGCGCCTCTTCCTTGGAGCGCATCACCGCCGTCTCACCACGATCAAGGTTCCAGAGGCGCGTTTCCTGATGAATCGTGCCGCCTTCGTTCAAGACCTTCGTCTGACGCTTGATTTCGTACTCGACCGCGTCCTTCACAAATTTAAACGAGTTGATGTTCTTGAGTTCGACCTTGGTGCCGAATTCCTTCTGCCCCAGCGGACGCAGTGAGAGATTCGGCTCGCAGCGGAAACTCCCTTCCTCCATGTTGCCGTCGCAAACTTCCAAATACATCAGAACATCCCGAAGGCCTTTCAGATAGGCGATCACTTCGTCGGACGATCGCATGTCCGGCTCCGTCACGATTTCCAGCAGCGGCGTCCCGGCCCGATTCAGATCCACGCGGCTCCCGCTCGTTCCGGTCTCATGCACGTTCTTACCGGCATCTTCTTCGAGATGCGCGCGCCGGACACGAACCCGTTTCGTGCCGGCGCCGGCGGCGATTTCGATCCACCCATGCTCGCAAATCGGCGACTCGTACTGGGAGATCTGATAGCCCTTCGGCAAATCGGGATAGAAGTAGTTCTTGCGGGCGAATCGATTGTCCGCCGCGATCGTACAATTCAACGCCAGCCCCGCACGGACCGCCATTTCGACCGCCGCTTTGTTGATCACCGGCAACGTCCCGGGCAGCCCCAAACAGACCGGACAGGTTTGGCTGTTGGCCGGCAAGCCGAACGTCGTCCCGCACCCGCAGAACATTTTCGATTTGGTCCGCAGCTGCGCGTGCACTTCTACGCCGATCACCACTTCGTAGATCATCCTCAGCCCTGTTCTTCGCCCCGTATGCGATCACGCTCGCGCTTCATCGCCTCGCGCCCGGCATCGAACGCTTCCCGCAGAACCGACTTTTTCGTGTCGACAAACTCTTTGCCCTGATCGACCACTTCTTCAAACGCTTCCCCGGCTCGGCCGGCGAGGTCTCGAAGATTGTCTTCCGCCCGTCGCGCATACCCGCGCAATTGGTCGCGCGATTCGCGCCCGGATTGCGGCGCCAACAGAAGCGCCGCCACGGCGCCCAGCGCCGCACCGCTTAAAAACGCCAACAGGACTGCCGCTGCTGATCCGCGTTCATCCGCCATTGTGTGATCCTCCTTCATGTTTCATACGTCCACGAACCACCTGTGTGGCCGCCTTGAAGCCCGCCACCATGCTCGCGACATTCGTCACAAGCGTGCCGCTCGATCCGCGGACGACGTTATGGACTTGCTGAACGGATTCCCCGATCTCACCCACCGCATGCAGCAACACCGCCGCATGCTCCACTCCTTCACGCGCCTGATCCGTAAGGCCGTTTAAGTTCCGGCTCGCGGTACGAAGTTCCCCCACGAGCGCCGGCAGATCGGCATTCATCTTTGAGAGCAGCCGCTCCGACTCGGCGACCGTCTTGCGGACCTGAATCAGCACCGGCACCACGTACCCGACCAAAACAGCAAACCCCAGGGCCGCGAGGATGGCGGCGATTTCAATGATCGTCATGTATGCCCTCCAGCTTCTTCTCCCAACTCCTTACTCCTCACCCCTTACCGTATGACCGGACGCTTGAGATGCCACTGCGTCGATTGTTCGTAGGCATGGGCGGCGCGCAGCATCGTCTCTTCTTCGAAGGCTCGCCCGATCAGCTGTACGCCAATCGGAAGCCCCGCCTTGCTGAATCCACAGGGCAACGCAATCGCCGGCAGCCCGGCCAGATTGACCGAAATCGTAAAGATGTCGGACAAGTACATCTGCAACGGGTCTTCACTCTTTTCCCCAAGTTTGAAGGCAGGAGTCGGTGTCACCGGCGTCACAATCAAATCGACATCTTTGAACGCCGTCTGGAAATCCTGACAGATCAACGTCCGCACCGCCTGGGCTTTCCCATAATAGGCATCATAGTAGCCTGCGCTGAGCGCATAGGTGCCCAGCATGATCCGGCGCTTCACTTCCGGCCCGAACCCTTCCTGCCGCGTCTTCATATACAGATCGAGGAGATCCTTGGTCTCTTTCGCACGCAAACCGAATTTCACACCGTCGAAGCGGGCAAGATTCGAGCTGGCTTCGGCTGTCGCGAGCACGTAGTACACCGCCACGGCGGCATCGGTCCGGGGCAGCCGGATTTCCTTGATCTCACCGCCAAGGGTCTTCAATTCCTCGATGGCGGCTCTGACGGCCTGCTCCACTTCCTGGTCGAGCCCGCCGGCAAAGAATTCCACCGGCACGCCGACCTTCAGTTTTTTGAGGTCCTTCTTCTGCAGCGCCTTCCTATAGTCCGGAACAGGAAGATCCGCCGACGTGGAATCCATCGGATCGTGACCGGCAATCGCACCGAGCAGAAACGCGGCGTCAGGAACATCCTTCGTAATGGGACCGATTTGATCGAGCGAGGAGGCGAACGCCACGAGACCGTACCGCGACACCCGCCCATAGGTCGGCTTCAGGCCGACGACGCCGCAGAACGCGGCCGGCTGCCGAATCGATCCGCCGGTATCGGAGCCGAGCGCAGCGACACACTCGTCCGCCGCCACCGCCGCTGCAGACCCCCCGCTTGATCCACCCGGCACACAGTGCAGATTCCAGGGATTCCGGCTGGGGCCGAAGGCGGAATTCTCGGTCGAGGACCCCATCGCAAACTCATCCAGATTCGTTTTCCCCAGCAGAATGTACTCTTGCTCGCGCAGCTTGGCGACCACCGTCGCGTCGTACGGCGGGACGAAGTGCTGCAGCATGCGGGAGCTGCACGTCGTCGGCACTCCGTCCGTACACAGATTGTCTTTGATCGCAAGCGGCATCCCCGTCAGCGGCTTCGTCTTCCGCCACCCTTTGAGTTTCCGGTCCAAGGCTTCGGCCTGCGCCGACGCCGATTCTTTCGTCTGCGTGACAAAGGCTTTGACCTTCGGTTCTACCTGGCTGATTCGCAAGCAATACGCGCGCACGATTTCCGACGCGGTGACTTCACCCGCCGTAAATTTCTTCTGCAGCTCACACAGTGACAGTTTATGAATAGACATGGTCTTTATGCCGGCCTGTCAGCCCGCATTCACGATTCGATTCTTCTCATTCACCCGAACGATCTTGGGTGCATGCTTCTTGATCTCTTCTTCGCCGTAGTACTCATAACAAAAGATGATGATGTGATCCCCGACCGCCGCTTTCCGAGCTGTGGGTCCGTTCAAAATGATATCCCCGCTCCCCCGCTTGCCGTTGATTGCGTACGTCATAAACCGCTCGCCGTTATTCAAATTGGAGCAGATAATGGCTTCGTATGGAAGGATGCCGGCCGCTTCCATCAAATCTTGATCGATGGTCAAGCTGCCTTCGTACTCAAGGTGCGCGCCTGTCACCGTGGCGCGGTGAATTTTCGAGCGTAGCATTTGTCGAAACATGTTACTCCCTCGTGAAACGTGAGGCCCGCGGGGTCATGGAGAGACCGACGTTCTTTTCCTGCCCCCTTAACGCTTCACTCCTCACGCCTGACGGCTATTCAATAATCTTGGGCACGCAAAATCCGTCCGCTTCGCGCTCAGGCGCGTTCGCCAAGGCCTTGTCGGCCGGCAACGACGGCCGCACGACATCTTCCCGAAACACATTCGCCTGCCCCATAACGGTCTCGATCGGCTCGACCCCCTTCGTGTCGTACTCGTTCAGCTTTCCGACATGGGTGAGAATCTGACTCAGCTGCTTGGCAAACGTTTCCTTCTCCGCCGCGGTCACTTCCAGCCTGGCCAGCTTCGCAACTTTTTCCACATCCTGCTTCGTGATCTCCATGCGGTCGTTCCTCTGGTTTGTTTCGTTTGTTTGGTTGATCCGGTTCTACCAAAGAAACACCATAAACCAGACACACCCTCTTCTTGGTTATTCTACCGTCACGCTTTTTGCTAAGTTCCTCGGCTGATCCACATCCGCTCCGCGCAACACGGCAATATGGTAGGCCAGCAACTGCAGCGGGATCGTAAAGAGAATCGGCGAGATCAACGGATGGGTGTCGGGAATGGTAAACACCGCATCGGCGATCTTGCCCAGCTCCCGCTCACCCTCGGCCACGAACGCAATCACCGGGGCGCGCCGCGCCTTCACTTCCATCAGATTGCTCACCGTTTTCTCATAGAGCCGATCGCGCGGCACCAAGACCACCACCGGCATATCCTTGTCGATGAGCGCGATGGGACCGTGTTTCATCTCTCCCGCCGCATATCCTTCCGCATGGATATAGGAAACTTCTTTCAGCTTCAGCGAGCCTTCCAGCGCGATCGGATAGTTGATGCCGCGCCCCAGGAACAAAAAGTTCCGCTTCTTGTAATAGCGTTTGGCGATCGCCACAATTTCAGCTTCACGCCCGAGCACCCGCTCGACGAGTGCGGGAAGCCGGACGAGCCGGTCGAGCCAGGCCTTCCCATCGGCGGCCTTCATGACGCTGCGCACGCGTGCTAGGTGCAAGGCGAGCAGATACAGCGCGGTCAACTGCGCCGTGAAGGCCTTCGTCGAGGCCACGCCGATCTCCGGTCCACAGTGGGTATAGAGCACCCCGTCCGATTCGCGGGCCAGCGTACTGCCCACCACGTTCACGATCGAGACGACGCGGGCGCCTTTTCTTTTCGCTTCCCGCGCGGCGGCCAGCGTATCGGCAGTCTCTCCGGACTGGGAAATGGTAATGAACAAGTCGTTCTTTCCGACGAGCGGATCGCGATAGCGAAACTCGCTGCCGATATCGACCTGCACCGGAGTACGCACCATTTCTTCCAAGAGATATTTCCCCACCAGCCCGGCATGCCAGGACGTCCCGCAGGCCACGATCCAGACCCGCTCGACAGCGGCGAATTCCATGGGCGTCAATCCGATATCCGGCAAGTCCGCTTCGCCGGTTTCATACGAGTACCGCCCCCGCATCGTATCCAGAATCGTCTGGGGCTGTTCGTGAATCTCCTTCAGCATGAAATGAGGATAGCCGCTCTTCTCCGCCGCCGACGCATCCCAGGTAATGTTCGACGACGCGCGCGACACGGCATGCCCTTCGATGTCCGTGAAATGGACGTCGTCTTGGGTGACGACCGCCACATCCCCTTCTTCGAGATAGGTCACATCTCGCGTATGAGCGAGCATCGCCATGACATCCGACGCAATATAGGACGCGTGCTTCGTCCGCCCCACGACCAGCGGACACCCGGACCGCGCCGCAATCACTGTCCCGGGCTCCTGCTCGGAGATGACGGCCAGCGCATAGCTGCCCCGCACTTCTTTTGTGGCGGAACGCACCGCCTCCGCCAGCCGTTGTCCCTGCTGAAGATACTTGTCGATCAGGTGCGCGACCACTTCCGTATCGGTTTCCGATTCGAATTTGTAGCCGTCTTTTTCCAATTGCTGTTTCAGCGGCTGATAGTTCTCGATGATGCCGTTATGCACCAGCACGCAGCCTTTCGAGCGATGGGGATGGGCATTTTGCTCGGAGGGCTTCCCATGTGTGGCCCAGCGGGTATGCCCGATGCCGATCGTCCCCTTCAGATCGTTCTCTTTAAGCGAATCTTGAAGCTTGGCCAGCTTGCCCACGCTCCGCCTGACGGCAATTTTGCCTGCCTGCATCACGGCGACCCCTGATGAGTCGTAGCCTCGATACTCCAGCTTCGCCAGTCCACCGATGAGGATGGGAACCGCGTCCTGATTGCCGACGTATCCGACAATTCCGCACATCGTTCTAACTCCGGACCGGCAGGCCGGCAGGCCGGCAATCATGACCTGTCATCGCGAGCGTCCTTCGGGTGACTTCGCGTTTCGCTTGCTCGATTTGGCCGAAGCCTTGCCGGTCTTCAGGTTTGCCGGCTTGCAGTCAGAATCGGTGCCCCCCAGCAACGCCCGCCGTTTGGTCGCCCAGCCGACTCGATTCACCTGCGTCACGCGGGCAATCGCCAACGAGTCGGCCGGCACATCCTGCGTGACCGTCGTCCCGGCCGCAATCACCGATCCCGCTCCGATGGTCACCGGTGCGATCAACTGTGTGTCACTCCCGAGAAAGACATTCTCGCCGATCACGGTTGGATACTTGTGTGCTCCGTCGTAATTGCATGTAATGGTTCCCGCACCGATGTTGACACCCTTGCCGATTTTCGCATCTCCGAGATAACTGAGGTGATTGGCCTTTGATCCTTCACCCAGCTCAGTTTTCTTCATCTCGACAAAATTTCCGACTTTTGCTCTCCGCCGAACCCGCACACCGGGGCGCAGATGCACAAAGGGCCCAAGATGGGCATCGTCGTCGATCTGCGACTCGCGCAGGATGCAGTGATCCAAGATCTCCACATGATTGCCGATCACGCAATCCGTGATGCGCACACCGGAATGGACGGTCGTGCCTTCGCCGATCACCGTTCGTCCCTCAAGCGTCACGTTCGGATAGAGGACCGTATCCCGGCCGATCGTGACTCCGGCATCGATCCAGGTTGAAGAAGGATCCCGCATCGTCACCCCGTCGTTGAGCCACCGATCCCGAATGCGTTGACGAATCCCCCGCTCCGCGTCCGCCAGCTGCGCCCGGCTATTGATCCCTGCCCCTTCGTCGATTGTCCGCAGACGCAGCGCAGCCACCGTGCGCCCCTGCCCGACCGCCGTCTGCACGATATCCGTCAGATAGTATTCGCCCTGGGCGTTCCGAGGATCAAGCTTGTCCAGCGCGGGAAAGAGAAACTCGCCGTCGACCACATACGTTCCAACATTGACCTCCCGCACCGCACGTTCGTCCTCGGACACATCTTTGTCTTCGACGATCTTCTGCACCGTATTGTCGGCCGCGCCTTGCAACCATTCGTTGCGGCGGCGGCGAACGACACGTCCGTAGCCCGCGGCATTGTCGAGCGCCGCCGTCAGCACCGTCACGGACGCTTTCTGATCGTCGTGCACCGCCAGGAGCTCCCGCACGGTCGCTTCGGTGAGCAGCGGCGTGTCTCCGTTCAGAATCAGGTACCGAGACGGTCTTCGGCGGGAATCGGCGGAAAACGCAGCCCGCGCTTGCAGCACCGCATGCCCGGTGCCGAGCTGCAGCGCTTGCTCTACCACGACCACACGGCGATCGGCGCCTTCGACGACCTTTCGAACATCACCGCCCTGGTGCCCGACAATGACGGCGATTCCCCGATCAGCCAAGCGGCAGGCGATCTCGAGGACATACAGCACCATCGGCTTCCCCGCAACCGCATGGAGAACCTTCGTCGTCGTGGACTGCATCCGCTTGCCCATCCCCGCCGCCATCACGATGACGCCCAAGCCGGGAATGGACGACGACGCATTGGGACTACCCATGAGATGTCACCATCACGCAACCCCACTCACACGATGCCCCATGCGACGGCTCGTGGTTTGACGGTCATCCGATCGGCACGCCGATATCGGGCTGTTTGACCTGGCCCCATTTTGCACCCGCATGTAACACCGACGCCATCGAGGTGGACGGTGTGTAGAGTCCTCCCGACACAATGAGTTTCATGGCTTCATCAACACTGATATCGACCGACGTGACTTCCCGTTCCGGCACCAAGAGAAAATATCCGGACGTCGGATTCGGCGAGGTCGGGACATAGACATGGATCAGCGGATCCTGGCCCAATGCTGCTGTCGTCTCCCCCTTCGTCACGCCCGTCACAAACGCAAAGCAGTAATGGCCGTTCTTAGGGAACTGAATCAGCACCACTCGATAATACGACCCCCGATCTGAGAACGAGAGAATATCCATCATCGATTTCAAGGTGGAATAAATCCCCCGCACAAGAGGCAGGCGATTGAGCCAATCTTCCCAAATCTTGACTATCTGGCGGCCGATAAAATTGGCGGTAAACAATCCGACGAGGAAGATCAAGAGAATCAGCGTCAGAATCCCCAGCCCCGGGACATAATGATCAGGAACCAGCTGAGCCAAGACATCCCCCAGAATGCCGTCCACAGTGACAAACAGGGTCTTCAGGATAAGAATCGTGCCCCAGATCGGGACGACGACAAGGAGCCCGGTGAGAAAATATCGTTTTACAGCGGTTTTGAGCATAAATTTTGTCCGTGAGCCAGAGCCGATAATATGGTGGCTCATCTTACAGAGTTTTTTCCAGGCGCCGCAAGCCTTTTCTTGTTATTTTCAATGGGTTATGCGAGTGACACTACCTAGAGGGCAGGTCCTGTTCTCAATGGCTATAGGATCTGTGCTGATTGCCGGCCGATCCAGCTAGAACAAGAACGGCCACGGAAGCCGTTTTGAGACTGATGTGTTCCTACAGATTGATCGCAGTGATACGATTCTCAGCCTGCCTGCGATTCATCTGAGCTGACGCCTCATGCATCGTCTTCGGGTCTCGCTCCCTCTTGTACGGAGCAGGCAACCGAAGAAAATCTAGAACCTACAGGCGCGAGGCTCTCAACGTCAATCACCACAATCCATGCACTTTTGAGGCTATCGCCGTGGGCTGCCCTGCCTTGCAAATCGTTTGAAGCTGGCATAGGATCGCCCCCCATTCGATGCCTAGTTCAGGAGCCGCTGTTGGCGACACCACAAAAAAAACCCACGGGCATCTTCATTACATTGGAGGGCGGCGAAGGAAGCGGGAAAACGACACAAGCCCTTCGGCTCTGCCGATCGCTTACGGCACAGGGCCATGACGTCCTGCACACGCGAGAACCGGGCGGGACGCCTGTCGCAGAACAATTGCGCAGCGTCTTGCTGGACAGTTCGGCTGAGGTCATTGCCCCGGAAACAGAAGCTCTGCTCATTCTTGCGGCCCGCCGCCAACATGTCGATCGGGTGATCCAGCCCGCTCTCGAACGCGGGATGATTGTGGTGTGCGACCGGTTCTCAGACTCCACGATGGCCTATCAAGGGTATGGACGCGGGCTCGACCTCAAGGTCTTGCGTACGATGAATGACTGGGCGACTGGCAAGCTTGTGCCACATCTCACGGTGCTCTTCGACCTCCCGGTCACAATCGGACTCCAGCGGCGGCAAAGTCGCGCCGCCGCTCAGAATCGTCTCGATCGGGAGGCCGAACGGTTTCACACGAAAGTCCGCGCGGGTTTTCTGCACATGGCGCGATGCGAACCTCGACGGATCAAGGTCGTGGATGCCCGGCCGTCCTCAGACTCAGTGACGGCCACGGTGGACACACTCGTACTGGATTGGCTGCGACGATCGCGCGCAAGGGATCGGGGACGACGCTGACCTATGCCTTTTCGGGATATCACCGGTCACGAACGGCCGATCGCATTGCTCAAAGCAGCGCTGAGCCATGAGCGGCTGGCCCACGCCTACCTCTTTCATGGTGAAGCGGGGATCGGAAAATCGTTGACCGCCACACGGCTGGCGCAAGCATTGAATTGTGAGCAAGTCTTCCCCCCTGATGATCAAGACAGCTGCGGCCGATGCCGTTCTTGTCTACAGGTCGCCGCGCGGACTCATCCTGACTATGTCGTCATCGAGCCTGACCGGGAATCGGCGATGCCGCAAATCAAGATTGAGCAAGTTCGCGACATCGAACATCAATTCATTTACCGGCCCCTCATGGGGGAACGGAAGATTTGTGTGATCGATGAGGCAGACCGTCTGACGATCGGCGCGGCCAATGCGCTCCTCAAGACGCTGGAAGAGCCGCCGGGACACGGCCTGTTCATTCTGATTTCCAGCCGGCCGCAGGCGCTGCCCGTTACGATTCGCTCACGCTGCCAGTCGCTGCGATTTACACCCCCCGCGCAGACGCAGGTGGAAGCGGCGCTGATTTTGACACGGGAGATCCCTCCGGCCGATGCGCGCTTCCTTGCGCTGTTCGCCGAAGGACGGATCGGCGAAGCCCTCACGACGGATCTGGCCGATCTTCGTGCACGGCAGCGCGAGTGCCTCGATCTCGTCGCCCCTGCCACGCTGAAATCGGTGACGGCCATCCTGTCGGCAGCAGAAAGTTTCGCGAAAGCCGATCGCGGCGTGGAAATACTCAGCTGGCTCAGCCGGTGGATTCGTGACCTCGTTCTCGTCCATGTAGGCGGTGATCGGGGCTACCTGCTCCATCTCGACCAATTCGACCGGCTTCACGACTACGCACAACAGGCCGACGTGGGCATGCTGCTCGACTTGCTCAAAGAGATCGAGCGCACCGAGCAACAGGCACCGCGCCATCTGAATCTGCACATGGCGCTGGAGACCTGCCTTCTTCGACTCCGCGATGCTCTCGCGCTCGCTCCGGCCGGAGCCCCCGCCTAGCATCCTCTCCGCCAACCTGGTATCTTTTCGATCGACCATGCGTGCGCCCAATACCTTCTACATCACAACACCCATCTACTACGTCAACGACGTCCCGCACATCGGCCACGCCTACACCACCATCGCCGCTGACGTTCTCGCGCGCTATTGGCGATTGCGCGGGCGCGAGGTCTTTTTCCTCACCGGCCTGGACGAGCACGGTCAGAAGGTTCAGCAGGCGGCGGCAAAAGCCGGGATCGATCCGCAAGCGCACTGTGACAAGTTGGCCCCGCAGTTTCAGCAGCTGTGGAGACGCCTCAACATCTCCAACGATGCCTTCATCAGAACAACCGATTTCCCGCATAAGTCTGTTGTTCAACACTATCTTCAAGTGCTCTACGATAAGCAGTTGATTTATCAGGACTCATATACGGGATGGTACTGCACGTTTGACGAGCGATTCTGGACCGAAAAAGATGTTGTCGACGGACTCTGTCCCGACTGTAAACGCCCCGTCGAGAAGCTCAGTGAACACAACTATTTTTTCAAGATGGGGCAGTATCAGGATCAGCTGATTCAACATATCAAGACCCAGCCGAAATTCATTCGGCCCGACTCCCGCCGCAACGAAGTCCTGGGGTTCCTCCAGACTCAGAAGCTCGGAGACCTTTCGATCTCCAGGCCAAAATCCAGACTCTCCTGGGGTATTGAGTTGCCCTTCGATAAAGACTACGTCACGTATGTCTGGTTCGACGCGCTCGTGAATTACGTCTCCGCATTGGAATACCTCACGCCCACGCCGTCACAAGATCGATACTGGCCCGCCTCGGTCCATCTGGTCGGCAAAGACATCCTCACCACCCATGCCGTGTATTGGTCCACGATGTTGATGGCGCTGAACCTGCCGCTGCCTGACACGATCTTTGCGCACGGCTGGTGGACGGTGGACGGAGAGAAGATGTCGAAGAGCCGCGGCAACGTCGTCGATCCGAACAAGATGGTCGACGAGTTCGGCGCCGACGCCTTTCGATACTTCCTCTTGCGAGAAGTGCCGTTCGGACAGGATGGGGATTTTTCAGAGCATGCAATGATTCGACGAAGCAATAGCGATCTCGCTAATGGTCTCGGTAACCTGCTCAGCCGAACACTTACGATGATAGATCGGTATTGCGAGAGCACCATTCCAGATTCAGACCCAAACCATTTCAACGACAACGATAATCATCCGAAGCATTCCATCCTCCTTTTAGGTCGAAACCTCGATTTCGAATTCAAAAGCTTGTCATTCAACAACCTACTCCTTCACATCACCAGCCGAGTTTCAGATGTCGATGTATTTGTGGACAGGCATGAACCCTGGAAACTAGCCAAGGACCCAACCCAGCGCAGGGAGCTGAAGGCTGTGTTGTATGACGCTGCAGAATGCTTGAGGATTTTGAGCTTATATATCTATCCCTTCATGCCGAGAACTGCAGAGAACATCGCTGAGCAATTAGGAATCGCAGTCAATTTTGGTTCGCCGCTCTTGAGCCAAGAGGTCAGGTGGGGCGAATTACAAAGCGGAACAAAGATCCGAAAGGGCGGTGCCCTTTTCCCTCGTATTGAATCAAAGCCACAAGGAGCCAAAACCGTGAGCGACACACCGACTCCCTCGCAACCGACAGCTACGACACCCGCATCAACAACCGCCGTCCCGCAGGCACCGCCTCTCGCAACAGCAGCGCCTGTCGCGCCGGCCCAGATCACCATTGATGAGTTCATGAAGGTTCAGCTGAAGACTGCGAAGGTCGTGAGTGCGGAGCGGGTGCCGAAATCGGAAAAGCTGCTCAAACTGCAAGTATCGCTGGGCACCGAACAACGGCAGATCGTGGCCGGTATCGGGAAGACGTACGAGCCGGAAGCACTGGTCGGGAAGACCATCGTGATCGTGGCGAACTTGAAGCCGGCTAAGCTGATGGGGATTGAATCGCAGGGCATGGTCCTGGCCGCAGGCGATAGCGACGTACGCGGCCTCGTCACCATCCTGGAAGAAGTCGACCCCGGCACCAAAGTGAAATGACCCTGGCCGGCACGACGCTCCGATTTTTTCTGCTGTGCAGCGTTACGTTGAATGCCCTGCCCTGCCTTGTCCTCCCAGCCGAAGAAGAGCCTCCCCGAGACCTGCGCCTGAACGAGCCGAAGCCCACGACGATTCTGGTGCGCGTGGTGGCGCGTGGTTCGATGGTGTTGGGGAAAGAAGTCGGCGGCGCGCGCGTCACTGTCACGGATGTGGCCGGCGGCCTGATTCTCGCCTCTGGGTTGCAACAGGGAGAGGCAGGCGACCAGAATCAGATCATGCGCACACCCCATCTTATGGAAGAACCTTTGTACAGCTCGCGCGCATCCGCATCGTTCATGACGACTCTGGAACTGGCCCATCCGACACTCGTGGAGATTACCGCTGAAGGTCCTTTGGCCTACCCTGCATCGAGCCAGCGTGTCAGCAAGCGAATCTGGCTCATTCCCGGCCATGACCTGACCAACGATGGGATTGTGCTCACACTGTACGGGTACATCGTGCAGATCGAGCACCCCAAACCGAGTACGCCGCTCATCGCAAAAGACGACGTCATGCTGCGCGCCTCGATCCGGACCCTATCCGGCGCACTGGTCAGACCCCATGGCGACTGGGATTCCAGAAAGTTGCAGATCTATGGCGAAGTGCTGATCGGCGACCGCGTTCTTGAACGCCTGCAGATGTTCTACAGCGGCGAGAAGGCCGGCTTTGAAGCCCCGTTCTTCGTGCCGCTTCCCAAAGATGCTCCGGACGGAATCACACTGCGTGTGGTTGCCGTTGATCCTGCGAGCGGAAACTCCGGTGTCGGCCAAGCGAAGTTTCCCGTGCTCAGCGAACGTCTGCCACCGAGAAGGCGCTGACCATGAGAAGGAACCTGCTCTTTCTAGCGGCTTTTCTCACCTGTATCGCCGGTTCGGCACTCGCCCAAGACCGGCATCAGCCTCGGCAACCCGACGACATCAAACAGTATCTGGAGCACCTCGATAGTAGCGAGCGGGATCACGACCAGAAACCTTCTGAGGTCATCGACGCGCTCAGAGTGAAACCCGGCATGGCGGTGGCCGATCTCGGCTCAGGATCGGGTTACTTCACGCGGCGCTTCGTTGAAGCGGTGACTGAGACCGGGATGGTCTATGCCGTCGATGTGGAACCGGAGATGCTGGCCTACGTGAAAGACAGCATCGTCCACATGCATCGGGCCTATACAGCCGAGTTCATTCTGGCCCGGCCCGATAGTCCGAAGCTTCCGTTCGAGTCCGTCGATCTGCTCTTCGTCTGCAATACCGTCCATCATCTCGAAGAACGATCAAAGTACTTCCGCGACCTCCGGTCGTCGCTGAAATCCGGCGGCCGCATCGGCATTATTGATTTCTACCCCGATGAGCGATCCGGCGACCTCGGATTCCCCAAACATCACCTCGTCTCACGGGACACGGTCATCAAGGAACTGACGGATGCGGGATATGCGCTTGCGCGAGAACACAGCTTCCTGCCCAAACAATACTTTCTGGAATTCATTCCTGCACCATAACAACGCCCCGATCACACGTGCGCTGACTCGCCCGGAGGCTTGCCGTGGTTCGAGGACCATGCGACACTAGAGCATGCGTTCGATCGGCTCCTTCGAACACCTGCGCTCACGCCTGTATATCGCACTGGCGCTGAACGCGCTGATCATCACCGCGGAGTTCATCGGCGGGTACCTCCTCGACAGCATGGGGCTGATCAGCGATGCCGGGCACAATCTTATCGACCAAGGGTCGCTCTTCCTCGCTCTTTACGCGCATCTGCTCACAGCCAAACCGGCCACGGAAGAACGGACGTTCGGGTACCACCGTGCCGGCGTCGTCGCGGCATTTCTCAATTCGTTTCTCCTGTTGCTGACCGCTGTCGGCATCGCCGTCGTGGGAATCAAGCGGCTGCTCCAGCCGGTGCCGGTCGATGGGGGTTGGATGATGGCCATCGCGGCCGTGAGTTTTGCGGCCAACCTCGGCGTCGCCCTCTTGCTGCAGCATGGCGCGAAAGACGACTTGAACATCCGCAGCGCGTTTTTGCACATGCTGGCGGACGCGTGGGTGTCTCTCGGCGTCGTGTTGAGCGGCGGGGCGATTTTGTTGACGGGCTGGACCATCTTTGACCCGCTCATCAGTCTCCTCGTCGTCGGCGTCATCCTGCACGGGGCCTGGCCGTTGTTCAAAACATCCCTCGACGTGTTGCTGGAGTCCACCCCATCGACGATCAGCGCGTCGCACGTCGCGGCAACCATCGAAACGCTTCCCGGCGTGAAAAACGTCCACGATCTTCACATTTGGGCCGTGGAACCTCGCCTGATTATGTTGACCTGTCACGTGCTCGCCGATGGCGACGACGCGGTGCTCACTAACGCCCTGCTGCGGTCCATCCGCACCCGCATCTCCGAGGATTTCGGCATCAATCATATGACGATCCAGATGGAAACCCATTGCTGCCATCCCGACGTCGTGCACTGCGACCTGCGTCAGCTGGCTGCGCAGCACCGTGAGATCGAATCACTCCCTCACCGTCATTGACCTTTCCAGCGCCGGTTTCCCCCGGTACAATATCGGCTCAGGCAACCGACGTTTGTCCATTGGAGCTGTGCGATGCCCGTCCCCTTCTACATGCTCTGCGGCTCGCTCGGCGCGGGCAAGACCTCGCTGCTGATGCGGCTGCTCGAATATTGGAAGGCCGAGGGCCAGCGGGTGGGCGTGCTGATGAACGAGGCCGGGGATGTCAGTATCGATGGGCCGCGGGCCGGCACGATGGCGGAGCAAGTGATGAATCTCGCCGGCGGCTGCGTCTGCTGCGATACGAAGGAAGACCTCTCCTGGGGCATCGCGCAGCTGGTACGTGATTATGAATCGGACGTGCTGATCCTGGAATGCTCGGGCTTGGCCGACCCATCGGAAATCATCGATGCCGTGACCGATCTCTACACCGCACGGCTGGCCACGCTTGAACGTGTGATCGCGCTCCTTCACCCGGTCTCAAGCGAACACAGCAGTTCCAGCGCGTATGTGACGACTCAGGCCATCCGCTGTGCGGACGAATTGATCCTGAACAAGCGGGATCTCTATGTGCCTGGCCACTGGGAGGGATTCCGAGACACGATCCTCAAGCAGAACCCCTATGCGCGTCTGTGGGAAACCCTGCACGCGCGTGTCGATCCCGCCGCACTGCTGGCCCCGCACGGCGGCAGCAGAAGTCCTGCCCATACCAACGTGCGTTTCGGCGAACCGCAAACCTCCGGCAACCGGGCCCGTGCCCCCTACCATCCCATCGCCACAACCATTCGTTTGCCCGGTCCGCTGAATCGCCGGCAGTTCCTTGTCTGGATCAACACGCTTCCCAAGGAACTCGAACGGGCGAAGGGCTACTTCCGGTTTGCAAAGGAACCGGAGTTGCAAGAATTCCAATACGCGCCGCCGGGTCAGGCAACGATCACGCCTGTCACGCTTTTGGACGAGCCGGAGCCGGCTCTCGTACTGATCGGACGGGGCTATGACGTGGATCTCTTAAGAAAAAGTCTGCTGGCCGGCGTTGATGAGCGGCAAGGGAACTCCTGATTCTTACGGCCTGGCCTCGATTCTCTCATCCGGTTTGGACACGGCCGGGATCAACCTCTTCCTGAATGCCGGCCATTGCAACAACGCCCATGCCGCGCCTCCGCCGATCACTCCTCCGATCAGCCATCCGCCCAACACATCTGTAACGTAATGCGCGCCTATATATACACGAGAAAACCCGACGAGTCCCACGACCGGCCAGGTGACCCAGCCGGACCTTGGATACAGTACTTGCAGGAAGGCTGCGGCGGCCGCGGTGTTGACGGCGTGGTTCGACGGGAAGCTGAAGAGCCCCCCGCAGCCACCCGGCTCGATCTTCACCACTTCGCTCAAGGCACGGCAGGGTCTCACCCGTTCGAACAGCCATTTCAGCTGCCCACCCAGAAAATCAGAGAGCCCGACTGCCCCGGCCAGCACCGGACCGCTCAGGAACGCTTCCCAGCGATTGGTCCAGATCCAATACCCGATCGCCAACCCAGCTGGAATATAGAGGGTGCTGCGAGTACTAAGAAGCAGAAAGAATTGATCGAAGGCCTGCGACCGACCGGCAAGCCCGTTGATAGCGAGAAAGAGAGATTCGTCCACACTCATGTGGGCGACGATAAAGCGTCACTCGTCATTCGTCAACCGTCAAACCGGAAAATGGTCGTTTGGTTTGTCTCGTTTGTTTGGTTTATCTGGTTGGCTTGGTTGGATCAGCGCTTGTTTACCGCGTGCGGAAATGAATGCGGACGGTCAGCTCTCCATCGATGGGATCGTCGTCCTTCATTTGCGGGTCGAAGGTCCATTTGCCGAGTGCGGCAATCCCGGCGGCCGTCAACTCCCGATGTTTGCACGGTTCCAGAACGACAACCGTCACCTTGGCGTCCTTCGATACCAACAAGCGCGCTTTCATCCAATCGTCGAGTTCCTTGCCACCCAGCGCGGAGGGAATGCCCGGCCACGGCGTCGATTTGGCGACCGGCCCCAGTTGCTGATCTTTGTTCAGCGAGAGGCCGTGCACATGAACCTCCGGCAATTCCAACGCGTCTTCTTGATGATCGGCCTCATGCGTGGCCTCATCGCCGGCCACCGCATACGCGGCGGCCGGCAAAAGACATACAACGTACGTGCACACCTGAAGGACCCGATAGAGTTTCTGCACTGTCCCACTCCCCGGTCGCACGAGGTTACGGTTGCGGCTCAGGTTGAGAACACCTTTCCTTATCTTGCCTGAACCTCGGCCTTGACCTCAACCTGGCTCCCTTCAGAAAAACCACTGTCCACGGAAAAAGAAGGAGCGCGGCATCCCGGCATGGGATACGCCCAACCCGATGCTTCCTTCCCCAACATTGATGAAATATTGCTGATCCAACACATTCACGATGTCGAAACCGAGCAGCATTTTCTGACCATGCCAGGGCAACGGAATAACATGGGAGATCGAGACATTGTAGATCGTATAGGACGGGCTATGGGTGGAGTTCGTCTTTCCCCCTTCCTCCGCCGTCCGCAACCCCGACGCAAAGAACATTTGTCCGGTGAACGTCGTTCGATCGAACAACCGGTAGCTGATCACCGCGGAACTCGTCAGCGTCTGTTGGTGATCGCAATGCACCCCGCTTTTGGAGTTGATGTCGGCAATCTCAGCCGCTTCCAGCAAAAAGTGGCCGGATTGCAACCCGTAGCCTTTGCATTGTCCCCAGGCCAGGTTGCCGCGCACCGCCAGATTGTCCATGATCTGCAACTTCAGCGCACCATCGATGCCCCTCGTCCAGCCCCGCTCAAACGCAAAGTAATTCAGCAAGGGCGTCGTCCCAAACTGGCCCGCATCGGATAAGAAATTGGCCAGCTTGTAATAACCGGTCAGTTGCAGGGTCGCCCAATTGGTCAATGCATGGTAACTCCCCACCTCGAAGTAATGGGCCCGCTCGGCCCGAACCGTGTTGTTGGTCGTATCCTCTGGAGCCGCCTTCGTCCCTGCCGTGTTCAATTTGGCGAAGGAGATGGCTTCCAGGTTCGGAGGGGTAAACATCCGGCCATAGAACGCGTGGAATGCGTTCGCTTGACTGTGTTTGTACGTCACGCCGATCCTTGGACTGACTTGTCCTTCGCTGCGAAGATACTGTGCCGCATCACCGCGGACACCCAGATTGAACGTCCATTGTTCGTTCGGCGACCATTGATCCTGAATCCAGAACTCCTGCCGCCACCCGATCAGGCGGTTGTCGGCGTCGACATTGATCACCTCCCCGGTCGGATTCCCCGCCCCGTCATCGAGAAAGGTAAACAATCTCGTCTTGTTGATCGCCTGTGTTCGATCGATTTGGAACCCCGTCTTGATCAAGCGTTGCTTGCTATGGACAAGGGTGTAATCCAACCGAATTCCACCCGAATAGGCGATGCGATCTTGACTGCCGGCGGAGAACGGCTCGGCCTCGTCCGGCACGTACGCCAATACGTTGAACGGATCGGTCTTGAACGTGGCTCTCGTTTGGCGAACATACCCCGCCAAGCTGAAGAATTGATTCGACGACACATCGTGCCGCCACACGAGATGACTGTATTGGTTATGTTCCTTCTGATTCTCATCCACCATTTCCGAGGGCACCGCAGAAAACCCCGCAGGCAACAAACCCGTGATGGCGGCATTTTGCATCTGGCCCGGAAGCGTCGGAATCTGATATTTGGCGATAGAGTTCAAGAACAGCAATGTGAAGTTGTTCTTGTTGTCATGCTGATAGTCGCCGCGAAACATGCTTTGATTCCGTTCGCTCTGTCCGTGAAAGATCGAGTGGCCGAGAGTCGGAGGCTCGATCCCTCTGTTCGTCGCCGTATGACTGTTCAACATGTAGAAGCGAAACTTCTCTCCGGCCGTGCCTCCATATTCAAAGGAAGGATTGATCGTTTGATTCGACCCGCCGAACATCTGGATCGACCCGAATCCCGGCTTTGTCCCGCTCTTCGTCGTGATATCGATGAGCGCGGCGGTCTTGTTTCCCACGTTCGCTTCCATACCGCCGAGGACAATATCGGCCCGCTCCCAGGCCCGCGGCGAAATCACATCGGAAAAAGTGGAGGAAACCGTGTCGGGAATCGGAACCCCGTCGATTCTGAGCTGCAAATTCGCGTGGTCCTGCCGGATATGCACTTGCTTCAGCGATCCATAGACCGCACCGGGGACCGTCAACAACACATCGTGGAGTTCGTTATTGTTCCCGCGTGGAAGAGTTTCAATGTCCTTTCGGCTCAAGGAGTACGTTTCGCTGGACGCTTTATATTGAATGGGGGGCAGCGGCGACACCACCTCCAACGCAATTTCTTTGGTTTTTGAGAGTGTCAGTGCCACCGGCTTCGGCGGATCATCGCCCAACACCATAATGACGTACTCACTGCGATAGGTCTCCTGCACCGCGCTGACAGAATAGGTCCCGCTCGCCGGAACGGAGATCGTAAATTCGCCGGCATCGTTGGACACCCCGGACGACACAAGCCCGCCTTCTTGATCTTTCACCTCGATCACGGCTTGCGGCACCCGCCGAAGATCCTGGTTTTGAACCGTCCCTTTGATGGTACCCAGCTGCTCACTGTCTGCGGCATGAACGCGGGGAAGACCTCCCCATAACACCGGCAAAACCACAGTCAGTAGACACACCCACACTACACACGTGACAATTGCGCGCTGCATCGTACGTCTCCTCACTCATAAGCCAATGATGACGAAATAAAGCGAATTGTGCGGGCAAACCCGAACATTACGGGCCTGCCAGCCACTCATAGTGCTTGGCGTTAGGCGTTAGATGCGGGGAGGAGCACGCGAGGGGCCGACGAACGAGAGAGCGACCGAGTGCTGAACGGATTCAGGTGGAAGTTCCCGATGCCAGGCAGGTTCACAAAAGGCTAACTTCGGGAGATCGAGATCAAGCGACCCTGCGGTATGGTGCTGCACCCATTGGCAGAGGTCCGTATCGGAGTGTTCATGCCCATCCGTGTCAGCTGCAGCCAATTCATGGTGGACATCCTGCGCGACGGCGAACGGGGCAAGCCCAAGGAGGATGCAGATAACCCCCAGTGCTATTCCCGCTCGAAGCATGGCAAACAGGCGGTTGGATTGTCCCGGCAGCAGCATCATGAGATCAGGATAAGAACACCAAATCTGGCCTTGCAGCGGCCCTGAAACCCCGCAGAAGGTAAGCTGATCCGGACGGCCTTGTCAAGGAGATGGACTTTCCCACAGTAATTCGCTATGTTTCTACGTTGTTTACAGGCAAGGCATCATAAGTTCGGCCCATCTGCAGAGCGTTGAGTAGACGATGAATAGACCGATAGACAACCAACACATTATCGACATCAAGACGCTGCCCTCGCCGCGCGCCATCAAGACCAAGCTCCCGATTACCGATCAAGCTGCGGCTCTCGTGGTTGAAACGCGGGACGCGATCCGCCGGATTCTGCATGGCCAGGACCGTGAGCGGCTCCTGGTCATCGTCGGCCCTTGCTCCATTCATGACCCTGAGGGCGCCCATGAGTATGCCGCCAAGTTGAAACCCGTGGCCGATACCCTGCGCGATCGATTACTCATCATCATGCGCACCTATTTTGAAAAGCCCAGGACCACCGTCGGATGGAAGGGCCTGATCAATGATCCTCACCTGGACGGCACCTGCGACATCGCCGCCGGGATGGAGCTGGCCAGAACAATACTATTGAAGATCAACCAGTCCGGCATGCCCTGCGCCACCGAGTTGCTCGACCCCGTCAGCCCACAGTATACCGCCGATCTCATCAGCTGGACCGCGATCGGCGCCCGCACAACCGAGAGTCAGATCCATCGCGAAATGGCCAGCGGTTTATCGATGCCCGTCGGCTTCAAGAACGGAACGGAAGGCAGCCTGCAGGTTGCGATCAATGCCATGACCGCCGCGCGATCCCCTCACCATTTTGTCGGCATTAACGCCGATGGACAAACATCGATCATCAAAACCATGGGGAATCCCGATCGCCACATTGTCCTGCGCGGCGGCGGCGGAGGAACCAATTACGATGCCGAGCATGTGGCCCGTGCTGAGGCAGCCGTCGCCGGCGAGGGCATCGCCCGCCCGATCATGATCGACTGCTCGCACGACAACTCCGGCAAAGATCATCGACGCCAGGGCTTCGTGGCGCACGAAGTGCTTCGCCAATTTCGCAACGGCCGTCAGTCCATCATGGGATTGATGCTCGAGAGCAATCTAAACTCAGGCAAGCAAACCTGGAAACAGGGAGTCTCTTTGGCCCACGGCGTGTCCATCACCGACGCTTGTCTCGGCTGGGAAGAAACGAAATCGCTGCTGGGTGAACTGGCAGAATCGATTACCGCGAAACCGGTCTAACGAACCACGTTCGACAGGGCAAGGCAAGTTCAAGACTCATAATCAAATCTGAAAACGCCTTTTTGCGTATGCCTTCGGAATTCAACAGCGGTTGTGAAGGTACCCCAACGGGACGATTGCGCTAGTCCGTGGAGTTCATCGGCCGGCCGCCGAGCGCGCCGGAGGTGGCTTGCGAATCCAGTAGTTTGTGCGTCGCGGCAATGATCCCGTCTCGTCGCGCCAATGCGACATCCCAATCCGCTCGTTCCCTGAGCGCTTCCTCATAATACTGGAGCGCCAGGTGAAAATTCCCTCCGGCCTCCTCGAATAACCCGCGATGATACGCGATCCGCCATGCCGGCGCGCCAAGATTGGCGGCAATGGCAAGTTGTTTTTGGGCGTCCGGGACTTTCCCTCCTAGAAAAAGAGCGCCGGCGTACACCTCCCGAAGTTCGGGATCTTCGGGAGAGAGTTTCACCCGCTCGGCGAGAAACCGCAGCGCGAACGGAATGTTCCCCTCTTCCAGTGCAATCCGTCCCCGCAAGACTGCCGCACCGGCGTGGACTTTTTGTAACCCGAAGAGCGCATCCAGATATTGCTGCGCCCGCGCAAATTGACGATCTTCGTAAGCCAGAATCGCTGAGGCCATCAACCCAGGGGGATAGAAGGGACACACGTATGTCACGCGCTCGACCTCCTGTCGCAATTCCCGGCAGGTATAGGTGCCGTTCTCAAGCGATCCGCACCCTTCCGGTTTGGAACGAGCCTCTTGCCATTGTCGCCAGGGAACCATGAGTTGGCTCTCCGGCAAGGGGCATTCATTGGCGATGTACTGATCCTGATAGGAACAGGCGCTCAGGAACAGAAGGACCACGGCGGTTACCGAAAGCCGCTTGGCCAACCGAAGAATCGACGAGGGTGATGACTGACGCGTTGGATCTATCATCGTCATGGTGTTCCTCGAATGGTGGATAGGTTGAGTACGTTGGTCAATTGATATAACGCAGGCCCGAGAGTCGTGATAAAAACGGATGGCAGGAAACAGAGCACCAATGGAAAGACGAGCTTCACTGGGAGTGCCTGCGCTTGGAGCAGCACGCGCTCGCGCCTGGCGTTACGCAGATCACCGGCTTGATACCGCAATGTCTCCGCGAGGCTCGCCCCGACCTGTTCAGCATGGACCAGCGCCGAGACAAAGGTCGAAACCGTTGTAATATCCAATCGCCAGGCCAATCGGCGCAGGGCCTGCACGCGGCCGATACCGATCTGGAGTTCAGCCTGGAACGTGCGCAACTCAGTCGCCAGTGTCCGCTCACGTGGCTGCGCATGGAGCACCTTGGCCAAGGCCGCATCGAAGCCCAACCCCCCTTCCGCCAACGATGCCAACAATTCCAGCATCAGGGGAAGATCCTCTTCCGCCGCCCGCACCCGCCGCCGCCGTGCAGCCCGCACGACGGCAAAGGGTGCAAATGCCATGTTGATCAGAATGATCCAGGGGGCCGCACCTGCGATGCCTGCCAAGCCCTCGCCAAGCCCGCCCGGGATAAAGTGAAACCCCTGGGCCATCAGATCCACCAGGCCCATGCGGTTCGCCGCTATCCCCCCAAGCGCTCCAATGCCGAGACTGCCGGCGGTCATCCCGATAAACACGATTGGAGCCGACGCTGCGCGAAATCCTGCGAGATAGAGCCACCGTGCCAGCCGGCCTGTCGGGTCCGCCGACCCGACGCCCGTCATTGCTGCGCGAGGAACCTCCACCACGCGCATCCGGTCGATAGCCCGATAGCGCAAGGTCCACGACACGGCCAGCCACGAGGCGACAGCGACGGCCGCTCCGAACAGGATCAATATCGGAATCGTCACTGCATAGCCTCAATAGCGGATTTGGCTGAGCTGCCGCACCCAGAGAATGCCGAGGACCTGCAGCAACATAGCCCCGGCAGTGAGATACAAGCCCAGATCGCTCATCAGAAACACGACGAAGGATGCCGGGTTCGCGCGCCACATGATCCAGGCCAGGCCGTAGGAAATCCCCATCATCGACGCGACCGACACTTTCGCTTCCACGGCCTGCGCCCGTATGCGGCGGGAGACTTCGATCCGGTCCCGGATCGTTCGGCCGACCGCCGCAAGCGAGCTGGCCACCCGCCCGCCACTCGCCCACTGCGCGGCCAGTGTTAGGGAAAACAGTTGCACACTCTCCAGTGGAATCCGCTGCGACAGATCACGAAAGATCAGGAGGGCATCCTCTCCCAACCGCAGCCGAGCCACCATGTCCTCCAGGTAGAATCGCAGCGGCGCCTTTGATTCCTGCATCGCGACTTCGATCGCTTTCGGCAGGGCCATGCCCACGCGCAATGCGCTCACCAGTCCGTCGATCGCTTCCGTCAGCTGTATTTCCAGCACCAGAATGCGCTTCGAGGCCACGATCGACTCGACGATCGCACCGACCACGCCAACGATCCCCGCCGCCGCCAGAGCGAAGGGAATCGGCCAGCGCAGCCACTCCCAGCAGCCGGCCGCCACTACGACCGTGCCGACAAGCGACGCCCATCGATAGCGCACGGGAAACGTCGACACCGCCTCGCCCAAGACCGCCGGCCCGCCGGTCGGAGAGACTAAATGCAGCGCCATACGACGACGGCGTTCCGCCAGCCACAAGACCGCCGCCGCGGCTGCGCCGGCAAGTAGCAGCGCGATCAGAAGGAGGCTACTCCACCGCATCGTCGCTCCGGGGATGGAAGAGGCTGAGAGGAATCTGCACCCCCCGCTGACGCCAGCCTTCGGCAAAAGTCGGCACAATGCCCGTCGCGGTGAATTCGCCGTGCAGGCGGCGGCTCTTCATGCCCAGCCAGCGAAACGAGAAGATGTCTTGAAGCAGGGGGATCGACCCTTCCATGCCGGTGATTTCCGTCACCGTCTCGATGCGCCGCACGCCGTCTTCGTACCGACGCACGTGCACCAACAATTGAATCGCCGACACAATCTGCTCGCGGATGGCCTTCGACGGCAGATCCTCGCTGGCCATTAGCACCATCGTCTCCAAGCGCGACAAGGCATCCCGCGGCGAATTCGCGTGAATTGTGCTCATCCCTCCGTCATGGCCGGTATTCATGGCTTGCAACATGTCCAGCGCTTCCGGTCCACGCACCTCGCCGACGATGATCCGGTCCGGCCGCATACGCAGAGAATTCACGACGAGATCCCGTTGGGTAATCCGTCCCCGGCCTTCCACGTTGACTGGACGCGTTTCCATCCGGACAACATGCTTTTGGTCCAAAATCAACTCCGCCGTGTCCTCGATCGTGATGATCCGCTCCGTCGGGCGGGCCGATTCCAACAACGCGCCGAGCAGCGTGGACTTTCCGGCCCCGGTCCCGCCGGACACCAGGATGTTCGTGCGCAACTGAACGGCCGTGGCCAAAAATTCCGACATCGCATCGGACATCATCCCTAATTCCTGCAAGTCCTGCCGCCGCAAACGCCGCCGCCCAAATCGCCTGATCGACAGCGTCGGCCCATCGATTGAGACCGGTGGAAGTGTCGCATTCACGCGACTCCCGTCCAGCAGGCGCAGGTCGGCCATGGGCGAGGAGGCATCAATCCGCCGGCCCATCTGGGCCGCAATGCGCTCGATCACACGCACGATATGCTCCGCGTCCCGGAACCGAACCTCGGTTTTCTCCAGCTTGCCGAATCGTTCGACATAGACCTTGTCGGGCGCGATCACGAGAATATCGGTGACGGCCGGATCGGCCATGAGCGGCGAGAGCGGCCCGAGTCCGATGGTCTCTTCCGTCAACTCTTCCGCCAGACGGCTCCGTTCCTGCTCATTGAGCGGAACGTTTTCGGATTCCAGAACCCTGTCGACAAACTGCTCGACCGCCGTCGTCACTTCCTCCTCGCGGCGGCTCAGCACCGCATCATCGCCGATCTCCGACAGCAGCCGTTCCTGCAGCATTCCTTTCACCACCACGTAGTCGGCCTGCTTATCGCGCGACGTCGCAGTGGCCGCATCGGACTCATCGCCCAACTGGTAAAACGTCTGGCGTTTCGTGACAATCTTGATGCGTGACGCGGCATCGGCCGTGAGCGACCGGCGCAGCCGTGCACGCCCGGCTTCTTCGGCATCGTTCGATGTCGGCGTTACCGGCTCGCTCATGACGGGGCCTCCGTCGACACGGCCGGCGCGGTCCGGCGGGCCATGGGCACCAGCGGCACCTCTGCGGCCGGCGTGGCCGTCTTGCGGACCTCCCGCTGCGCCACAATGTCATCCACTAGTGCGCCCATCTCTCGCCCGAACCCGAAATAGCGATGGGTATGCAGGATGTACGGCTCCCCGGTATTCGCCGCGACCAAGAGTCCTTTCTGATACGGAAAGACATAGTCCAGCTCACGCGAGAGCCGCCGCTCGATATCCACCGGTTTCAAGTTGCCCGAGAAATTCCGGTAGTTCTGATTGAGCACCAGCCGCTGCCGCTCCTCCGTGAACCCGAGGCCTTTGAGCACCGGCAGGAGCCGAGCCGTGCCCACGACACTCGGCGCCGTGCCCTGCATCACGACGAACCCCAGATCGGTCACGTCCAACACCGCCATCACCGTACTGTCAAGCATCGGGAACGTATCGACCAGAACGAACGGAAATGCCCGGCGCGCCAGATTCAAGATGCGATACACCGACTCTTCGTCCACTTCCGACGCATCCATCGCATTGGCCGGCGCCGCCAGGACATGCAGCCCGCTGGCATGACGGACCGCCAGCTGCCGGAGCATCGTTTCATCCAGCCGTGTCTTTTCCCGCACCGCGTCCACGATCGTCGTCTTCGGGACGACGTCCAGCATCAAGGCGCAAATGCCCAGTTGCAACGAGGCATCGATGAGCAGGACCTGGCCAGGATGCCGGGCCGCCAGCGCCGCGGCGGCATTGACGGAGAGCGTGCTCTTGCCGACACCTCCCTTGTTGCTGACGAACGAGACCAGTGTCCCCATCGCGCCCTGTAAGCTGCTGCGTTGCGTGAACAACCGCTCCAGGAGTTGCCGCAATTCCGTGCTGGATACCGGCCGGCGGAGGAAATCCTGGACGCGGGCGCGCACGTAGTCGATCAGCACCATCGCATCGGATCCCTGCCCGCCCAGTTTGTCCTGCCAGAACATGCCCGCCACCACGGTCCCCGGAACCGTGCGGTAGAGCTCCTTGGCAAAGAGTTTGAGATCCTGGACATTGGCGTTCAGTTCGACGCAGACGAGTTCCGGCTGGCGATTTCGTGCGTATTCGTCGGCCTGGGCAAATCCTGTGGCATAGGTCACCACCACGCGCTGCTTCGGCAACCCTTCGATCGCCGCATCAAACTCGTGCCGCAGGGCCTGGTCCTGCCCGACAACCAGGATGTGAATCGGTTTTTCCATCATGCCCCTATCGCACCAAAGCCGGCGCGAGGACCGTGCCAGGCGCCGCAGCCAGCGCGGTATTCTCGGCAAAGAGAACGGGCCAGATCGCAGCGTCAGGCAACGGCGAAACCTGGACCAGATGCCGACTGGCATTGCCCGGCGCCACGAACGTAGGCAACTTGGTCAGTCGAATTCCAGGCGGAGCCCCGGCCACCGTGACATGGCCGAACCCAATGACGCGTTCGACCGGCAGGCCGCCTTCCGTGACTATCCGGTAGATCGGGACATACCCGGTAGCCTCGACGTCCAGCGCCGGCGCAGCGGGCACCACCAACTGCCCCACAATCGTCAGTACAGTCGGATCAGGCAAGGCGGGTGGAATCGGTGGAGGAGGCGTGAACCGTCCTGCCACCGCCATCGCACCGCTGGAGATCGTACCCGCGGCATCCACGGCGGCCAAAACCGGATTGTCTACCTCGAGCGTGGCCCAAAAAGCCTGGTCAAGGGCAAAGGGGGTCGCCCCTTCCAATGGAGGCGCAGTCGCCGTCGCAGCCTGAGGCAATCCGACGCGCAGCGCCGGACGCGCGTCCGCGAGTGCCGTCGCCCGCACGGTGAAGCCGTGTCGGCGCACGGAGTAGTTATTGGGATTGCCTCCATCAGACACTGTCACCATCGAGCCATGGCCCAAGAGTAACGGAAGCGCCGTGCTCGACGAACTCACGCCCGCGTCATTATCCAGCCCCGAAAAATCATTGGTTCGGCGCAGCCGAACCAAAAAGGCGTTTGCCGTCGGACTGCCGGCTTGGTCGCTCGGTGTGAAGTCGTTCCGCGCATACGCGTCCGTTTCGACGGCAGGCACTGCAGGCCCCGGCGGTGTGAAGGTACCGGCGACCATGTCGCCATGTACAAGATTTTCCAGATTCGGTTGCAGGACCGGCACGTACGTTCGCTGAGCGGGGAGCGTAACCAATTGGGATGCGTTGAGATCCGTGATCCCGTCTGAGAGTTCCAACTCGGGACCGGCACCGAGTTGGAGCGGCTGCGTCGGAGCAGCCGCCGGATTGAGATCGTCGTCATAGACCAACGAGGCAACCGTACTCGCGGCCTGCCGCCGACCTGCATCGCCGAGGGGCTGGCCATTCACATCGACGGCATCACGCAACCGCAGCCCTTCCAAAGCCGCCGGATCGACCCCGACCTGCATCTGTCCTTGCGTCAAGATCACCAGTCCCATGTCGAGCACCAGACCGCCCAGCGCCAGAAGTCCTGACAACAGCATGGCAAATACGACAATCACCGCACAACGCGCCTCATCGGTTCAGCGGACCGGCTGCCCGGGCGCGAACCCGGCCCCATTCCGCCGCTGCTCCTGCAGTTCCAATTCCGCTGCCTCGCTCATCGGCACACCCAACACGCCACGACTCAGCCCTTGCTTGCGATGGCCGGAAATCGTCTCCACCATCGTGAGCTTGGGAATTTTTCCGAATGCGTCGCCGGCCGAGTCCTCGGTCCCCGTCAACCCTCCGTAGGGATGCCAGGGCTGGAGGTCGGGCGTGCGGCTCTCTTCCAGATCGCCCGGCTGGCCGGATCGCGGCACCGCATTGATCTGTGCTTTGACGGCGATTGCCTGCGTCAACAAGGCCACTTCTTGAGGATCGACCGCGATCACATATTCTTGAACCGGACGCAGTCGCGTGACGGCCCCTTGCTGGAGCGTGTTCGAGCTCACCGGGACCTGCCTGGTCACCAGCGGCTCCACCAATTGCCCGTTCTGGACCAGGACCCGGACCGTCGCCTGCTTCATCCAGTTCGTCAGTTCGGCCTGCAACGCCAGGACTTCCTGGTAGGCACCGCCAATCTTGAGCCCCTTCGCGCCGCTCTTGGTTTCGATCGGAATCGTAGCCACCAGGTCGAATCGATCGCCGAGGTGCAGTCCAAAAAGACCCTTTACCTGTTCCGCCTCAATCCGCATCGCCCGCTTTCCGGGGGGAACCGCCGCAATGAAACCGTCACGACTCCCCTTCGGGAGGAAATCTGCTTCGGTGAATACATAGCCGGGCGGCTTGGCTTTCTTCGTCACACGACCGAGAATCTCGCCAAGTTGGGAATACATTTGAGGCGTAACCGCATCCGGCGGGAGATACATCAGCGAGAGTTTCCCCGTGGAGTCGATCAAGTGATCTCGTAGAATCTTCGTGTAGGCAGGAATCTCTCTGGTCGGCGTTGGAATCGCCACCATCCCTTCATGCGACGGGCCGAACAGCCGCTCCAGATTGATCGCGCCTACCGCCCAGAGCCCTGCCAGCGTTAACCCAGCACCAACGGTGACGATCAGCACCATCACCGCCGGACTGATCAACGACTGTCTGCGACGCCGCACACCCCCTGAAGCATTCACAGCAACACCTCCCGACGAAAAATGGCCTGCGCCGTCAATAATTTTCGGAACGGACGCCTCGTTTGCGCCCAGGCCAGATGCCCGCCGAGTCCGTAGGTGCCGGCATAGGGCCCGATCCCTCCCGCCGGCGCAATCGGATCCTGTCCCCCCGGGTTGAGGACCTGAACGGCATCATCGTTGGCCTGGATTGCCAGGCCGCCCGGTTCAAAGGGCCCCTCCGGGCCCTGCCTGAACCCGCTCAGCGCCACGGCCTGAAACGGATAGTTCACGCGAATCGCCACCAATCCTTGCTGAGGCCCGGTGGAGGCGATACTGAACGGACCGGTTGCGGGATCGACCGAGTCCGGCAGAATCTCCTCGATCGGCGCCACCCACTCGATCGTTTCCACACCATCCGTCTCGCGCGAGACCACGCGAGGGATCCCCACCGCAAAGCCGGTGGAGGACGCGGCATCGCTCAACAGCGCGCCTGGATAGCGAAAGTAGGCGGCGCCTCCGATCGTCTCATAAATCATCAAGGGCACCAGCGCCTTGTTCACCACGGGAAGCGCAGCCAGGGCCGCTTGAAACGAGGCATCGTCCGTGACCGGAATCACGAGCCGGCCGGGATCGTAGACATTCGTCAGGACGGCCGGATCTTGCAGCGCCACCGCAAAGGTCGCCGCCGCCGGCAACGGAACCAACGCCAGTTCCCGGGCCGCTACCCGCGCCGCTTCCTGAACCGCCTGCGCGGTGAAGAACAAGCGCCCGAAGTCGAGGATGAAGGCAAGCAGCAGATATAACGCCAGCGCGATCATGGCGAATTCGAGCAACACGCCGCCGCGTTCGTTACGCAGCCGCGAGAGAAATGTGCTGCGCGGCATCGCCTGGCTCATGCAAGACTCTCCGACACGATGAATGCGATCAACCCCAGCGCAATCGCCGGCGCGAAGGCCAGTTCCCGCTCGCCGCGCCACTTGGCAACCAACGCCAAAACCCCGCCGGCCAGCGCAGTCCAAAACAGCATCGTCCAGAGGGCTGAGAAGCCGAGCGCCGCGCCGAGCGCAGCCAGCAGTTTTACATCCCCGCCGCCGAAGCTCCGGAGCCAGAACCCGAACGACCCGAGAATCAAGGCGACGATGAACCCAAGAATCAAGGACTCCCACCGAAAGGGAAGCCATCCCAATGACTCCGCCAAAATGGCCCAGAGGGTGAGTCCGATCGAAATCGAATCCGGAATCTCCCGCCGGATGAGATCCACGACCGCCGCCCAGAGCACCGCCACCAGTGGAGCGAGCAGATATCCCAGTTCAGGCAGCCGATGGTTCACGATCGTCATGGCCCCGCAGGCCCGGCGGCTGCCGTTCCCTCGGGCAACGGCGTCGATGTCCTTCGCACGATCGACAATTCGTGTGCGGCGGGAAACGCCCAGAGGCTCACATCGGAGTTCGGCTCCCGGATAATGACCGGGTTCAGCACCACCACCAGTTCCTGCTGATCGTCCCGGCGGCTGAAGCTTCGAAAGAGCCAGCCGAAACCAGGAATATCGCCTAAGCCCGGCGTATAAAGATGGTCGTCGGCCCGATCCCTCGCCAGCAACCCCGCCATCAGCAACCCCTCGCCATCCCCCACCTTCGCATGCGTCGTGAACGACCTGACCCGGAATGCCGTCGTCAACTGGTTGCTGCCGGTCGAGTCTTTCAGCGACAAGGTGAGCGTGGGATCGGGAGATGTGACCGACGGCACGATATCGAGTGTGATGGAATCGTCCTCGCCCACGAGCGGACGGACACCCAGCGTAATTCCGAAGGGAACCAGGGTGACAGAACTGAACACCCCGGGCGGCACCTCCGCATTCCCGCCGCCGATGATCGGCGAAAAGAACTGCGGCACCGGCACCTCGCCCCCCACCGTAAACATCGCCCGCTCGCCCGACAGCACCGTCATAGAGGGCGAGGACAGGGTTCGCGTGATGCTCAGCCGGTTCAATAGCGAAAAGGCCGCTTCCAGGGCGAATTGGCCTGCCTTCAGCTGGCTGGTATTCGCGAGGGCGCCGCCGAGAAATGACAAGACATTCTGGAATGAATGCCAGTCCGGTCCGACCCGCGCTGCTTCATTGCCCTGAAAGGGCACGGCATTCGTCGCGGGATTCAATCGCCCCTGAGAAAACGATCCCGCGGCAGCGAAAAAATCCGCGTTATAGGTGAGCAGTTTGCTGCGATTCAATTCGTAGAGTCGCACGTCGAGCCGGACCTGCGGCAAATCCTTCACGGTCAAGAAGGAGAGCAGGCGTCCTTTCCCGGCCGAGACCACCTTTGCACGCCCGAGATTCTTGCCGATCAAATTCTGCAGCTGCCGCATTTGCCGTATCGACCCTCCTCCCCCTTGCGTAAGCATCATCCCCAGCTGACCGAAGGCTCCGCCGCCGGAGCCGCCGCCTTGCTGCAACCCTCCTTGTCCTTGCTGGAGCGCTCGACGGCTCGTCAGACCTCCCGCTTCATCCGCAATGACCTTCAAGTCCTCTTCATCCGACGCGTCCCCGGTGATGAGATGAGCCGCCACGTGCAGGATGCGGACGAGCGCCACCTGATTGGGAACAGATCCTTCAAGCACGAAGATGTCCTGCTTGTCATCGCGGCTGTTCCCATGCAGCACCCGGCGTATCAGGACATCCTTACCGCCGATCGAGTGAATCGCCTCTGCGATCTTCTCCTCCGGCGTCGGCGGCAGCCGTTCTACCCGAATGAGATTGATGACGGCGATGCTCGGTTCCACCTCGCTCTCGATCCGAGCCGACTCCGGCGAGACGGGATTGTCCGGCGTCGAATCCGATGAGGAGTCGCCGCCGTCTCCCGTCGGAGTTGAGATCCCCTTCACGAACGCGCGGGCCTTGCCCTTTCTCGCGCCCGACTGCGCGGCCTTGAGATAGTCTCGCGCCACCGCCTCAGCCGCCATCGACACACCGGCATCCGGTACCAGCCCTGTGAGCAGCACCGCATCGCGGTCCGGCGCCAGCGCAGCCCCGATGGAGGGATGGATGTGGTGCAGCGCCGCGTGTAAGACAGAGAGATCTCGTTCGACGATCAAGAGATACCGCCGCAGCGCGCCGGACTTGAACCACACCAACAGCGTGGTCCGTCCCGATTCGACGCCGAGCAGCAAGAGTTCACGATTCGTGATCAACTCGGCAGATACGATTTCATTGTCGCCCACCGCAATCCGGGCGATATCCTCCCGCACCGTCACCCGGCGATGGTGCGATTTCACGATCGTCAGCGCAGTCTGGCCTGTCTGTTCCGATTCGAGGGCCACCTGCCGCTTGCTTTTTACCTTCGCGGCTTCGAGACCAGCAGCCATGACGGAACCCTGAAGCAGCAGACAAACCGCCCAGCCGAGGAGCATCCAGGCACAGCACCGTTTGAATCGGAATGGAGAGAGCGCTTTCATCATCATGGAATTGGAGGGGGGAGAGGAACGATCGGCCTCCTGCCGTGTACTAGACGCCACTTACTCTTGGCTCGGCATCTCGCTGAAGACACAGCGAGCCTCCGCGATGCTCCGGCGGAGGCTCGCAGGTTTACCCCACGTGCCCCTGAACGTTTACGGCTCCACCACCAAGGTGGAAATCGTGCCGGCCGGCGCACCGAGATTGGTGCCTAGCCGTTCGCCGGTTGCGGCCGCGATCGTGGCAAAGTCCAAGGCAATCGGGCCGTCTTCAGCCGAAAGGGTTTCGATCAACTTCCCGCTGACGATCGGACCGTTGTCATCCGCATGCGCGCCCGGCAGCACGGCTGCCATCGCCGCCATCAGATCACTGGTCTTGTGACCAAACACCGACACGGCTGCCGCGCCGATGAGCGCCACGCCCGCCACGAGCAGGCTGTACTCCACCAACGCCGCCCCTTTCTTGTTCCGCACTATTGCTCTCACCATCTGACACCTCCCTGACTAGAACGACTGTGATGTCCTATCCACTCATCCCTGACGGAGGCTCCTTCGGAGTTCCGAGTGGCCGGCACCACCGTGGTCAGGACTCTGATTCGCCGGATGGCTGTGAGTTCCATTCAACGCTTTCTTAAAATCATGTACGGTGTATAGAGGCGGCAGCACGGATCGGACGAGAAGTTTTCAATAAGCGGGCGATCTGCTCGATGAACGGTCTGCTCGGCTCAACCACCACTGCAGAAAAAGGCGATCAAGTTGAGTTGAATTTGGTGCAGACGCAGAGCCGTGATACAGAATTCCAGATCACTCAAGTCGTGCAGGCCGCCCACATCGACAAGAGTGTCGGCGTACATTACGCGAGAGTGTTACAGCCTCAGCAATTGTTTCCGCAAAAGGCGCGACTGGGCGCGGCTGACTTTGAGCTGCTGGGTGTTGGCGAGGGTGACGAGAAAGGCGCCGCCCGGCATGTGGGTGACGCGGCTGATAGACTCGACGTTCACCAGTGCGCCACGGTCGAGGCGAATAAACCGGTGCGGGTCCAACCGGTTTTCCAGCGATTTAAGCCGGTAGTTGATCACATACCGCTCTTTCCGCGTCGTGGTGAGATGCAGCAGTTCGCCGTCGGCCACAATGGAAGCAATCTGGCCGACCGGCAGTAGAATAATATCGTCCTTCTGACGGACCGGAATGCGCTCGAGAAAGCGTGGCTTCCTCCCGTTGATCTCAAACTCATGCTCGGTCTCGCCCTGTTCCGGCACGACATTCTCCGCCAAGGCCAGCTGTTCGAGCCGCTCGCGGGTGCGCGAAAGCGTATCGGCGAGGCGTTTCCGATCCACCGGCTTGAGCAGAAAGTCCATGGCCTGGACTTCGAACGCCCCGACCGCATACTCATCGTGAGCCGTGACAAACACGATCAACGGCCGATCTGCCGGCCTAAACTTCCGCGCCACCCCCAGACCGTCAAGACCAGGCATCTGTAAATCGATCAGGGCAAGATCCGGCTGCGCATGTTCGATCAGTGCGACCGTCGCCACACCATTCTCCGCCTCTCCAATCAGATCGACGTCGGCGAACGAACGGAGCAGCTTTGCCAGGACCGCGCGCGCCGGACGTTCGTCGTCGGCCACGATCACCCGAAGTTTCGTGCCTGTCTCCGTCATCGCTCACCCTTCACCGTGGCCGCCACAACCGCAACAGGCACAGGCTTCTCTGCCTCATGCGCCGGCACACGTAGTTCCACCGTCGTTCCACTCCCCGGCTTACTGACGAACGAGAGATCGGCACGCTCTCCGTAGTGACAACGAAGCCGCCGCTCGACATTCGCCAACCCGATGCCGTCACAACGCCCTTGGCGAAGTTGTTCTTCTGTGGCCCCCGCTCCGGTATCGCGCACCTCCAGGCTGAGCAATTCGCTGGTCGCGCCGTGCCCGCGCAAGTCTGGCCCTACGCGGGCGACAATCGTAATTTCTCCGCCGGCCAATGCCGGTTGAATGCCATGCTTCACGGCGTTTTCCACGATGGGCTGCAATAGAAGCGCAGGCACCTGAAGAGTCAGCAGCGGCTCCGGGATGTCCATCCGTACCTTCAATCGCTCCTCAAACCGTGCTTGTTCGATGTCCAGATAGGAGCGAATCAGATCCAACTCTTCGCCCAAGGTGGTAAAGCTCCCATCCATTCGCCGCAGAATCCCCCGTAAGAGCTGCGTGAGATCCTTGAGCGTACTCGTGGCCCGTTCGGGCGCCACTTCAATCAGGTAGCCGATCGTGTTCAAGGCATTGAACAGAAAGTGCGGGTTAACCTGGGCACGCAATGCCCGCAACTCCGCTTCAGTCGTGAGCTTCTGCATCTCCTGCTCGCGCAAGACCAATTCGCACCGTTCGTGACTGGTGCGGAGCGCATCGATGCGTCGGGCGACGATCAACGCGGACGCATCTACCAAAACCACATCTTCCGAGAGGAAGCGGCGACCATCTGCGGGAGGCGCAACGGTAAGGACAAAGCGGGGAGATTCGACGGTTGAGACGATGATCGACAACCCGCCATCCGCCGTTTGAATCGGACCGGCCAGATCCTCCCGCCCATCCTCTGCAAGTCCGTCGCGTATCCCCGATGCCGCTGAGGAATAGGACGTCCCATCGAATTGCCTCCAGCCGACATCGCCCGATCGCAAGGCTCGCTTTAAACCTTGACAGAGGTCCGTGAGCACCGATTCGACCGTGTCCCACTGACTCACGCGTTGTGACAACTCCCGGCGAACGTCGTGGTAGTCCGGGCGATGCAGCAAGAACGTATCGAACATCCACGTCACATTCCGGTGCAGCCACGGATAGGTGAGTGCCGTCAGCACCCATAGCGACACGATGAGCCCTGAAAACGCGGGAGAGATGGGTGGCCCGTCTGTGCTCTGGAGCATCGGAAACAGAATCGTCATATAGAGCGTACAGCTGACTCCGACCAGTAACAGAAAGGAGAGGGTCCGCTTGATGAAATGATCGACGAAGGCAAACCGATAGTCTCGATAGAGCACTGCGACCGCAACCGGGAGCGAGGCATGGTGCTCAAGAAAATCGAACCACCAAGGCAGATTCCCGTCCGGATGGTGACTCAATGGCAGCGCCACGATAGAACATACGGCCAGAAAGACCAGGACAAGACCGCTGTGCCCGGCGAGACTGCGTTTGGTTGTCCAGAGCAGGCCGACAAACAACACAAGAAATCCGATCGTCAGCAACCTCCAGGCGCCTGATGCCGGTATCGAGTTGCCGGAGAAGGTCGCCAGCATATTCCACGCCGCCGCCGTCACACTGAGCCCATACCCTGCCACGGTCAATATTCCGACAAGCCTCCTCGCCGCCCCGTCGATGGTTTGCCAGACCGAATGCATGGCCACAGCCGGCAAAGCTCCCAACGCGGATGTCGCCAACAGGGCCAGCAGAACCGGTTCAGCCACACCTCTCAATTCGGTTACGAGCACCGCCGCAAGGCTGGCTAGATTCCAGAGCAACCCTAGGATCGCGATATAGAGCGGAAGTCGGATGCGCCGATGCCACGGCCCCTCTGCCAGCCGACCGGCAAGACGAATACCGCCAGGCTCCTGCAGCACCATCGCCAGCAACAGCGCATACACCACCGCTCCGGTGAGAAACCCGATCGGATGGACGATGTTCGTGGCAAGCCCGACATTCATGTGATTCTTGCTCCGGCAGTCATGGCAGTTCCTTTTCGTCGTCTTCCAGGCAGAATTATTCAGTGAACGCACCATGTTCACAACGATTCCTCGATGAAGGGTCATTTCCAGCAGTCAATCGGCCTTTTTTTACAATGAGCGGATCACGATTAGGCTTCAGGAAGTACGCTCAACCTTTCGAAGCCTCAACCGATACAGATTTACCAGCTCACTGAACGGGGACCCTATGCAATGATCAAAATTCTTCCGCTTCTCGTTGTCGGGATTCTTGCTCCACCCCTCATCTGGGTGGCTGTCGGAGGCCATTTGATCCATGCATCCCGGCAGGCGCGCCGCCGGCGCCTGACCACCAGAGCCCACCGGCTCATTCACGCTCATTCGCAATTCGATCTTTCGACTCTCTCGTAGGCACTTCTGCTTCGGCCGAACAACGCCCACACACGGCGATGACTTCTCGCCTACCACTGCCTCCTATCTTCTTGAGACTAGATCTTCTCTCCCTCCGCCCGCATGTCCACCATGACACGGGCGAGCCCCCTCTTATCGATGATCTTCATCTTGAGCGCCTGCTTGACAGGAATACCGAACGGGCAGACGCCCGATCCTCTCCTGCACGGATGCGATCGACTTCAGAGCAAGATGCAGCGATGAGCTAGATCAGACGCGGAGGACCACGAGAGGGATCGACGAAGAGGGAGACAGAACGGAGCAGAGCATGATACAGAGTGGCGACGGTCGCCGTACGATCGGCTACCGTGAGATCGGCGTGAGCTGACTGAAGGGAAGTGCCGGCGACATGGTCAAGCCAGGTACAGACATCCGATTCGCTATGGTGCGAATCGGTCGGGAGCGCTAATTCATGCTGGATCAGGGCGGGGTTCAGCAGCAGGCCCAGCACAAGATAGAAGGCTGCCAGCGCCACTCGGACGATCCCCGCCGATCGCGTGACACCTATTGGCATTGCGGGCACCATCCGAAAAACTCCAAGGCATGACCTCCCACGGCAAACTTCGCATCTGCCCTTCATGCATCCGGCCGGATTCACCTTCCCGAGCATTTACTATTTCAATGACAGAACTGTCAACCGTCGCTCACTACTTAGAAGTGGACTCGTCACACCGGAAAACCCGTGTTAGGATGTCCCCGCGATGTTGATCGACACCCATACCCATCTCGACGACGCCCGCTACGACGGCGACCGGGATGCGATGATCGCGCGGGCGCACGAAGCCGGAGTCGACGCATTCGTCACCATCGGCTGCGATCTCGTTACCAGCCGATCTGCGTTGGCGCTGGCTGAGCGGCACCCGTTCGTATACGCCTCCATCGGGGTTCATCCGCACGAGGTGAAGCATCTCTCCGACGACTGGTACGACGAATTCCGCCGCCTGGCCCGGAACGAGAACGTCGTCGCCTACGGCGAGATCGGCCTGGACTATCACTACAACCACTCCTCACCGAAGGAACAACGCGAACGGTTTCGCGAGCAGATCCAGCTCGCGCGCGAGCTCGAACTGCCCATGATCATCCATACCAGGGAGGCTCAGGAGGATACGATCGCGATTTTGAAGGAGGAGCGAGCGTCAGAAGTCGGCGGGGTGTTTCACTGCTTTTCCGGGGATGCCTGGCTGGCGAAGGACGCGTTGGACCTGGGATTCTACCTTTCGTTCTCAGGGATCTTGACGTTTCGGAACGCCACGATGCTGCGGGATATCGCGAAGACGGTTCCGCTCGATCGGCTCCTGATCGAAACCGACTGCCCCTACCTCACGCCGGTGCCTCACCGGGGGAAACGGAACGAGCCGGCCTTTGTTTCCTTCGTTGCACAACAACTCGCGGCCATTCGGGCCGGCGAGCCGGAGATGTCGGTTGAAACGATCAGCCGGCTCACCACGCGAAACGCGAAGCGTCTGTTCAAAATCGCTTGAGCCGCCTTGACCGCTGGCGAAGCGCTTTGGGGAGTTTTCGAGGATTGCCTTTCTTCTTCGGATCGCGAGGAGGAGCCTCTTGCACTTCCAGTTCTTTATGGACCCTCCCGCCGCCGCTCGGAGCCGCCCAGAGCTTCATGGAAAATTCCTGCGCGCTCAACACCAATGCGCCCGAGACCTTCGCTGATCGCGCGACTTCCTGATCGGAACTCACCACGGCACAGCCGGCCCCATACTCTCGCGCCAGCCGTTGAATCACCTGGTCGGCCCGCTCGCCCCGTTTCGAGTAGATGATCTGCACACCGGCCCGCTGCTCACGCTGTTCCATCGGCTGGCCCTGCCGCCAGCCGTCGAACACGATGGTGAGGGAATGATTCTTCCGCTGCCGGTAGGCCGCTAAGGTGTGAAGCAAGGTTTCGCGCGCCGACTCAAGGTGGCCGGAGAGATTCCCGGTGCAACCCAACAGATTATAGCCGTCGATAATCAGGTGAGTCGGCATGAGGATTCACGCTACCCTGGGCGAGAGCACTCTGTCAACGCAATGCCCGGCGAAACCCGCCTTGCGTAAACCCTTGACAAGACGCAGAGCATCTGAGAATAGTTGAAAAGCCCTTCCGCTCACTGAGCTCCATGCAAACACGGAACTTCGAACAGACTTGCTTCATGCCTCTCGCCGCCCTGTTCTCCTGCGCTCTTTTTCTGGCCTTGACGGATGCAACAGCGATCCAAGCCGTCTGGGCCGCATCGGCACCCGATCGTAATCATCCCCGCGCATCGACACATTCAAAGAAACCGCGCGTGAAGGCAACGACCGCCTCTCTTGCTCCCGTCACCGTCCAGAACTTCCGCATCACGACCAGCGCGGAAAAAACCAGGCTGGTTTTGGATTTGGACCGGCATGCGAAAGTCATCGAACAACGGGCGAACAATCCCAGTCGGGTAGTGATCGCCCTGCCGAACGCCTCGATGAGCCGGTCTGCGCGGGTCAAGGCGGCCGACGGCACGGTGCCCCCTCCGTTCACGGTTACGCAGACGAAGAATCACACCGTCGCCGTGTCGCTCCCGACTGCAGGGCTTCGAACATATAAACAGTTCACGCTTCTGGATCCTCCTCGCCTCGTCGTCGACATCACGCCGCCGATTGGACAGAGCCTGCCCTCGAGCGCCGAGGCACTGGAGACGCTTCCGATCCCAACCCCCCCTGCAATTCAACCAGCCGCGCCGCAGGCCAAAGGATACACGACCATCGTCATCGATCCGGGTCATGGTGGAAAGGATCCCGGGGCACGCGGCCTGCGGCAGACCGAAGAGAAAGACATCACGCTGAAGGTCGGATTACGGCTCCGCGAGCTGCTGAGCAAGCAGCCGGGTGTCCGTGTGCTGATGACGCGGGATCGCGATGTCTTCGTCGAGCTGGAAGAGCGCGCCAAGTTTGCCAACAGCAACGAGGCCGACTTGTTCGTCTCGATCCACGTGAATTCCCACCCCTCACGTTCGGTCAAAGGGATCGAGATTTATCACTTCGGAGAAGCCAAGGACCAGCGCGCGCTTGAAGTGGCCGCGCGCGAGAACGGCACCCCTCTCAGCAGCACCGGTGTCGGATGGGAGTATCTCGTGGCCGATCTGCTGACAACGAAGAAAATCGAGGCGTCACTCGAAATGGCCTGGACGGCGAAAGAGGCGATGGTCACCCACATGAACGGACACTATGCGGTCTACGACCATGGCGTGAAGACCGCGCCGTTCTACGTGTTGAGATTTACGAGCATGCCGAGCATCTTGGCGGAGATCGCCTATATTTCCAACCCTGCCGAAGAGGCGCTGCTCCGGAAACCCACGTTCGTCAGAGACGTCGCTCAATCTCTCTTTCAGGGTGTCACCGCGTTCCTCGCCAATAACAAGAGGTAGGTTGAGGCCGAGGTTAAGGTTGAGCAAAGAATCGATTTGTCCTGTCTCGACCTTAGCCTCAACCTGAACCTTCAAGAAGTTTGCGGGCTATTTCATCATCCAGCTAGGATTGGGCATCACCGCCCATGCCCACCATCAAGCTCATACTTGAATATGACGGCACCTCCTATGCGGGATGGCAACGCCAGCTCAACCAACCCACGATCCAGGAAACGGTCGAAACTGCGATCGAAGGCGTCACGCAAACACAGGTGTCGATCATGGGCGCTGGGCGGACCGATGCGGGGGTGCATGCCCTCGGCCAAGTCGCAAGCTTCCGCATCAACCGTGATCTGACGCCGCGTGAATGGACCAGGGCACTCAACGCACACCTCCCGGAGACCATTGCAATACGATCAGCCGCCATCATGCCGGAGGCCTTCCACGCCAGGCACTCAGCCAAGGGCAAGCTCTATGAGTATCGCATTCTCAATCGATCGGACCGTCCGGCTGTTGATCGGCATTATTGCTTGCACGTCCATAAGCCACTGAACGACGCCGCGATGAATCAGGCGGCGATGGTCCTGATCGGCCCGCATGATTTCTCGTCGTTCGAAACGCAACCCACCAAAAACGACGATCCCATCTGCGACATCCAACGATTGACCGTCTATCGCCACGGCGAGCACCTCCGCGTCGAAGCCTACGCCGACCGATTTTTGAAGCAGATGGTGCGCTCAATCGTGGGGACACTCATTGAAGTCGGCTTGGGCAAACGGCCACCGGACAGCCTCAACGCAATCCTCAACGCACACGACCGTTCAGCCGCCGGCAAGACCGCTCCCCCTCACGGACTCTTTCTCGTGCGTGTCGACTACGATCCGCCTGGCCCGCTTCCCTAGCGATACCCCTGTTTCTCAGAGCCGCCGCAAAACGCAGCACTCCGCTCAGGCGCTGTTATCACACCGTCACAGGATTCCGGACGATCTTGAACGAGGGGGATTGCAAGACGCGCGAGGCCTGAGCCGGCCTAAGGAGCGGAAGGCGCGTCTCGTGAATGTGCAGGCAGGCTAGAAGGGCAGCTGGGGGTCGCGGTTTTCGAGTTTCTTGCGGAGTTCGATCAGTTCCTGCTCAAGGGCGAGGAACCGGTCGCTGATGGGGTCAGGCAGGTCCGCGTGATCCATGGTCGCGTCGGGCAGGCGCTCACCCTGAGTTTTGATGATGCGGGCCGGCACGCCGATGACCGTCGAGTTGGCCGGGACATGCTTCAATACGACCGAATTGGCGCCGATTTTCACATTGTCTCCGATCTTGATCCCGCCAAGGATCTTCGCTCCTGCGCCGACGACGACGTGATTGCCGAGTGTGGGGTGCCGCTTGCCGCGCTCTTTTCCAGTGCCCCCCAGGGTAACCCCTTGAAAGAGCGTCACGTAGTCTCCGATTTCGGCTGTCTCGCCGATCACCACGCCCATCCCATGATCGATGAAAAACCCCGTCCCGATTTTCGCGGCAGGATGAATTTCGATCCCTGTCAGCCAGCGAGCCAGTTGCGAAATGAGGCGTGGAAAGAACGGCACACCATGGGTGTTCAGCCAGTGCGAGATCCGATGGGCCAATAGGGCATGAAACCCGGCGTACGTGAAGACGACCTCCAGCCGGCCGGTTGCCGCCGGGTCTCGATCGAATACCGCCTGGAGGTCGGATTTAATGTTCTTAAACATGGCTGACAGGCATGCAGGCTGACAAGCTGACAGATTTCCAGTTACTCTGGGCTCGTTTCCGATGACTCAAGATGTCGAATGAAGCGGAACACGCCCTTCGACGGGTTAGTAGCCTGATTCTCAATCCGATCAAACTGTACCCCTGTAATGTAGTCCACATCCCTGGCCACATACAAATGACTCCTGATCTCTCCGGCGGAACCTCTTGCCATATAGAGGAATCTGACAAAATCTCGCTTCGATCCGCGTTCAAACCCTTCGGCGATGTTGGACATACTGGAAACTGCGGCCCGACGCAGCTGGTCACGCAAGGAATGGTCTTTATTAAACGCCGCCGCGCTCGTGATGTGATACACAGCTCGTACAAGTTCTCTGGCCAGCTGCCAGACTTTCAGGTCCTCGAACCCATGCGCTCGTACCATTGTTCCCACCCGTCAGCCTGAGAACCTGCCTCTTGTCAGCCATTCATCGGCATGATCACACAGACCGCATGAGCGATCATGCCTTCTTCTTTGCCCGCTGCGTCCAACCCTTCCCCGCTCTTCACCTTGACGTTCACCAGATCAGCCTCCACCCCCAGGGTTTCCGCCAGTTTCTTCCCCATGGCAGCGAGGTGCCGGCCAAGCCGTGGAGCCTGCGCCACGATGACCGTGTCCACATTGCCGACTCGATACCCTTTTTGCTTCAGCTTAGAAGCGACATCTCCAAGCAACGTGAGGCTGGAGATATCTTTGTACCGTTGATCGGAACTGGGATAGTGGCGGCCTAAATCGCCTTCCCCCATCGCGCCAAGCAGGGCATCGCACACGGCATGCACCAGCACATCAGAATCGGAATGGCCCAAGAGCCCTTTGTGATGAGGGATTTCAATTCCACCCAGAATCAGCTTCCGGCCCGGACCAAGCGGGTGAACGTCATACCCATATCCAATTCGCATAGCGCCTCCCTAAGAATCGGCTGGCAGGTGGCAAGCAGGCACGCGGTAGGTGCTGCCCCTCACCAGGATGCTCTGCTTGTCAACTTGATCACTTGTCAGCCTGCACGCCTCCGTCTTTCATTCGTGCGGCCAGGATCGCTTCCCCGATGATCAGGTCCTCGGGTCTGGTGACTTTGATATTGTCCCCCCTCCCTTCAACCACGGACACGGGATGGCCGCACCATTCGACCAAATACGCATCATCTGTGGCACGAACGCCTTCCCCATGAGCTTTCCGATGGGCCGCCAGCAGCCAGTCCCGGCGAAACGCTTGCGGAGTCTGCGCGAGCCACAACGGCCGCCGGTCGACCGTGCGTTCAATGACATGGTCGGCCCCCACTTGCTTGACCGTATCCTTCATCGGCAAGGCAATAATCGCCGCGCCTTTTGCCCGTGCCACGTTCACCACTTCCTCCAGCATGTGTTCGGTGAGAAACGGGCGCACCGCATCGTGCACGAGAACCACATCAACGTCTTCACCGACCTCTTCAAGCGCATGCCGCACAGAATCTTGCCGTTCTTGTCCTCCGGGCACAACTTTGGTCACTTTGGTGAAGTGATGCGGCGTCACGATCTCGGCGAGGCAATACTCCATGTCGTTCTGGGGGACGGCCAAAATAATCCCGTCAATGACGGGAGAGGATTGCAGAATGCGGAGAGTATGAAGAATGATCGGCTGCCCACCGAGCGCGAGAAATTGCTTGGGCACCGAGCCACCCATCCGAAGCCCTCGTCCGGCGGCAGGAACGAGGGCCACGGTGCGAGGAGCCCGGCGAGGGAGCGGTTCGATGCGAGGCGGGCGAGCCTTGGTCATATGCGAGACAGGCTCCTACTCACGAGCCTGTCTACCCACGAGCGACTTGCAGCTCCTGGCGCTCGGTTTCTTCTTTCAAGCGTGTAAAGATCATCCGTCCCGCAGTGGTTTGCAAGACGCTGGTCACGATGACATCCACATCGCGACCGACGTGGCGCCTGGCATTGTCCACCACGATCATGGTGCCGTCGTCCAGATAGGCGACACCTTGCCCCGCTTCTTTCCCTTCCTTCGACACGAAGACGCGTATCGTCTCCCCAGGCAGCACCACCGGACGCAACGCATTGCAGAGCTCGTTGATATTCAGCACACGGACGCCTTGCAACTCAGCCACCTTGTTCAAATTCAGATCGTTCGTGATGATTTTTCCGCCGACTTTCTTGGCCAAGACAACCAGCTTGGCGTCGACTTCTTTCACTTGGGGAAAGTCCTCTTCGATGACGCGCACGTCGAGATCGGCCATTTTTTGGATCTTGTTGAGGATATCGAGTCCTCGCCGTCCACGCACCCGCTTCAATGAATCGGACGAATCGGCAATATGCTGCAATTCGTTCAATATAAATTGCGGCACGAGAAAGGTCCCCTCGAGGAATCCCGTCTCGCAGAGATCGGCCACACGGCCATCGATAATGACGCTGGTGTCCAGCACTTTGAGACTGCTGACGGCGCCTGACAGGCCGGTGGTTCGACGCCCCTCATCCGAAAATCGCTCTTGTCCAAACCGAGCCCCTATGACCAATCCGAGGTACGGCAGGCCCAGCAGGAATACGAGCCCCCCGATATGAAAGAGAAAGGCATGGATATCGAAGATTTCTCCCCCCACCCATTCGACAAGTCCCGTCATCAACAGCCCGGCAGACAAGCCGGCCGTCCCTCCGATGATCATGCCGAATGAAAGAGTCCGGAGCGCATACTCGCCGGCAACGATCAGCGCGCCCGTGGCCGCGCCGATTCCTAACCCGTAGAGCCCAAATAACTCGTTGGCGTTCTCGGCCCGAATAAAGAGGGCCATGCCCGCCAATGCACTGAGAAGGATGAATATGGCACGAGGGACCATGCCGTGACCTCCTCTCCATTACAGTGGACGTTCGGAACACGTAGGCCCAGCCTCATGGACGGAGCGTGAGATAGATCGTCCGCCCCTGTCGCTTCAGCAAGAGCAAGATAGCCTGATCCTTCGGCAACTTGCCGGCAATCCGCTCATAGGACTTGACCGAGGTCACGGCCTGACGGTTCACTTCCACCACCATATCGCCTTCACGGACTCCCAGTTCCTCGGCCGCGCTTCCGGGTTTGACCCGGACGACGACTACACCGCGCTCGCTGGATTTCAGACCATAACGGCTTGCCAGCTCTTCATTCAGCTCCCGCACGTCGAGACTGGACAACACCCCGGTCGGCGTTGCCGATTCACCCGCGTCCTCTTCACCGGATTGCATCATCGTCTTGGGTTGTTCAACGATGGCCAGCTCGATCGTTTTCGGCTTCTTGTCACGAATGATCTTGACCGCGACCTTTTTCCCGACCGGCGTCTGCGCCACCGCATTGCGAAGATGAGTCGGCGAATCCATCGACTTGCCGTCATACTCCACAATCACGTCAGCCCGTTCGAATCCGGCCTTCTTGGCCGGGCTGTCGTCCATGACGTCACTGACCAGCACGCCCTTCGTGTCGCCGATGCCGAACTGGGATGCCAATTCGGGCGTGAGCTCTTGGATCGACACACCAAGCCAGCCCCTGACGACCTTCCCCGTCTGCACGAGCTGCCCCATGATCGACTGGGCCATATTGCTCGGCACGGCAAAGCCGATCCCCATATTGCCGCCACTTTGACTGAAGATGGCCGTATTGATGCCCACCAGCTCACCCCGCACATTGACCAGCGGCCCTCCTGAATTTCCCGGATTGATCGCCGCATCGGTTTGGATGAAGTCTTCGTACTCGGCAATACCCGCGGCTCGCCCCAGCGCGCTGACGATTCCCAAGGTGACCGTCTGTGTCAATCCAAACGGATTTCCGACGGCGAGGACAAATTCCCCCACTTCCAATTTATCCGAATCGGCCCAAGCCATCGTCGGCAGTTCCGTGGCATCGATCCGGACCACGGCAATATCCGTTTTCGGATCGGTCCCGATCAGCTTCGCTTTGAATTCCCGCTTATCCGACAGCGTGACACGAATCTCATCCGCTTTGCCGACCACGTGATTATTGGTGATAATCAGCCCGTTTGATTCAACGATGACGCCCGACCCCAGCCCGCGTTCCTTCCGTTCCTTCGGCTGATGTTCAAACCGCTTGAAGAACTCGTCGCCGAAAAACCTCCTGAAGAACGGGTCGTCGAACGGTGTGGACTGCGGTCCTTCGGCTCGTCCACTCTTCGTCGCATAAATGTTCACGACGGCCGGCTTCACCGCCTTGGCAATTTCCACGAACGTCGGCCCGCCGCCGCCGGACAATACGGGTTGAGGAGCTGTGACCACCGGTCTTGCGGTCGGAACGGAAGACGCGTCAGGAACGGCATGGCCGTTCGGCAACCACCCCAGATCGGATGCGACGACAAATCCGATAATCATCCCGGCCGTCAACAACGTTGCGACGACGACCCAACTACGACTCCCTTGCGTCCGCTTTCTCTCGATGTCCAACGGGTTCATGATGGTGTGGTCCGTCCCTCCGGCGCCCGCTCGCGCCTATTGCATCTCACCGGCGTAGATTCCCATGATCGTATGGAGAAACGTGATCGCCGCCGCCTTGGGGCGTTGGAACGAATTCCGGCCGATGATGCTGCCGAATCCCCCGCCGTCCCTGATCGCCCGCGCTTCCTCAAACACATGCTGATCTTCGCTCTTCGCACCCCCGGAAAAAATCACGATACGACGGCCATCGAACGAACTTTGCACGACATGCCTGACCCGTTCCGCCAAAGACTTGAGGGGAATCTGAGTCGTCTCATAGACCTTCTTCGCCGCCGCCTGTTCCAAATGGGCCGTCGGAAGTTTGACCTTGATGATGTGGGCGCCGAGCTGCGCGGCAATCTGCGAGGCATAGGCCACGACATCCAATGCCGTTTCACCTTCCTTGCTGATAGCCGACCCGCGGGGATAGGACCACACCACCACGGCCAATCCCTTTTCCTTCGCTTCTTCAGCGATCGCTCTTAATTGCTCGTACATGGCGTTACAATGGGCTGAACCGGGATAGATCGTGAACCCGACTGCAGAACAACCCAAACGAAGTGCGTCCTTGACGCTTCCGGTCACTGACGGCATGGGATCTTTCTCATCGTGCAGCACGTCATGATTGTTCAGCTTGAGGATCAGCGGAATCTGCCCGGCGAATTGGCTCGCGCCGGCTTCAAGAAACCCGAGAGGCGCGGCGTACGCATTACATCCCGCATCGATGGCGAGCTGGAAGTGATAGTGCGGATTGTAGCCGGGCGGGTTCGGCGCGAAACTTCTCGCCGGTCCGTGCTCAAAGCCCTGATCGACCGGAAGGATCACGAGCTTTCCGGTACCCGCTAATTTCCCGGAACGCAGCATCCTGGCTAAATTTGTCTTGGTACCCGCGTTGTCGCTGCTGTACCAGCTCAGAATCTCTTGAACCCGGTCTCCCATAATTCTCCTCCCCGACAACGTCACGTGGATGAGTGCGATTACACCCTTCCCTGAATGAACGCTTCCGCCGCCTCAACATCACGGCGGCTTCCAATGATCAACGGCACCCGCTGGTGCAATTTTTTCGGCTCCACTTCCAGTATGCGTAACGTCCCCGTCGTCGCTTTTCCACCGGCCCGCTCGACAACGAGCGCCAGAGGATTGGCTTCATAGAGCAGCCGAAGTTTTCCTGCGGGCTTGTCGACCTCACCCGGATAAAGATAGATCCCGCCTCCAAGCAGAATACGATGCACATCGGCCACTAAACAACCCGAATACCGGCCGCTGTAGGGGCGGCCTGTCGCGTTATCGCCGGTTTTGAGGAAGTCGACATATTTTTTTGTCCCGGCCGGCCACTTGAGATAGTTGCCCTCGTTGACGGCGTAGACCTTGCCCCTCTCCGGAATCCGGATCTGTTCGTGCGACAGCAGGTACTCCCCGATGCCGGGCTCGAGCGTAAAGCCGTACACACCCTGTTCTACCGTATAGACCAGCATGGTGCTCGAGCCGTACAGGAGATACCCGGCTGCGACCTGTTCGGTCCCTTTGCACAGCAGCTCATCTTCAGACGGCAAGCGATCGGTCCGGTCGTACTTGAGGATGGAAAAAATGGCGCCGAGCGGCATGTTGCAATCCGTATTGGAGGAGCCGTCGAGCGGATCGAAGAGCAGCATATACTTGCCGTGCGGCCAATTGCCCGGCAGCAAGATCGGCTTTTCCATTTCTTCCGAAGCCAAGGCGCAGACGTACCCGCTGTACTGAAAGACCTTGACAAAGGTGTCGTTCGCAATCGCATCCAGCTTCTTGACCGTTTCCCCCTGCACATTCGTGTCGCCCGTCGTTCCGAGAATGTTGATCAGCCCGGCACGCCGGAGATCTTGGGCGATGAGTTTGCCGACGAGACCGATCTGGGTCAAGAGACTGGAAAACTCCTCCGTCGCACCTTGATGCGAGGCCTGATTCTGAATGATAAATCTGCTTAAAGTAAGGGGAAATTGCCCCATAGTGAGGATGAGTATAGCGGGTTTGGAACGTGCGGGCAATCATTGACCTGAACTTTTACTCGGCACGATTGTTTGCTGCCAGGCCGTCGACCAGATCGGCGACAATCGACCCGATCACCACTTTCGCCTTCATCCGCACGGGAGTCCGGCGGTCATCCGCGGTGAGCCAGACGCGGATATTCCCCCGATTCAAAAATAGTCCCTGAAACGGCATGATGACGAGTACCCGCACTGTCTCCACCTTTCCCCAGGGACCTCCCAGGGTTTCAACGCCCTCGACACGCACCTCGACAGGTCTGTTCTTCTTATCGTGATGCACATTCATGGTCAGCGACGCGCCGGGCTTCATCGGCAACGCGCTGCGCGTATAGTACAGGCACGAGAGAATGTCCTGGGTTCCAGCCGGGATCGGGAGAGATTCCGTGGTACCCCCTCTGACAGCCGTGACCGTCCCTTCGTTATGATGAAACATGTACTCGATGTCTTCCTTCTTCTTGCCTTCACGCCGCCGGAAGGTCATATGCTTCGGAACGAGCGCGGTGAGATCCAGTTCCGACTCTACGCGATTGTCGACCGGAAAGAACTTCGTGATGACAGGTCTGGATTGTGCTGTCGACACCAACTTGGCGAGCGCTCGGCCCTTCTCATTGCTCATCCCGGCCACTTCCATGACGGCGGTGACCGCGGTGATATTCAACCAAGAGATCTCGTACGTCAGCCGCTCGCCGACCTGAAAAGGATGTTTCGACCCGCCGGGCCCTTCGTTGGACTGGGCAGGCAGAGACAGGGACAGAGCCAACACACTGGCTGTTAAAACGGTGCGACCGCGCATGTCAGTGATTCCAGGCTACCAGGCGGGAAAGGGTATTCGGCAGGCGCTAGTGAGCGAACGCGCGTTTGGCTTCGGCCAGCTCACTCTCGATCAAGGCACGAATGACGTGCATTCGTTCGGACGATATCGCTTCAAATCGCAAGACGAGAGCAGGCTGCGTGTTGGAGGCCCTTATGAGACCCCAGCCGTCGTCAAATACCGCGCGTACGCCGTCGATCGTGATGAGATCCCGGAGCACGAGGTTTGCCGGCCCGAGGTTCTGTTTGGTCCTCAGGTAGCCCGCAAACTTCGTGTGAATCCGTTGGACCACATCAAACTTGACAGTATCAGGAAGGTCGACACGAATCTCCGGGGTGACCACGGTCTTCGGCAAGTCGGACACCAAGGCCGAGAGCGGCTGTGTTCCCTTTGCCAAGATTTCAACGAGCCGGCAGGACGCATAGACGGCATCGTCATATCCAAAATATCGATCGGCGAAAAACATATGCCCGGACATTTCACCGGCGAGCACGGCGGACTCTTCCCTCATCTTCGCCTTGATCAATGAATGCCCCGTCTTCCACATGATCGGACGCCCACCATGTTGTGCGATATCGTCATAGAGGCTCTGCGAGGCCTTCACTTCAGAAATAATCGTACTGCCCGGTTTCACGGCCAGAATATCCCGCGAATACACGACCAGCAGCCGGTCGCCCCACAGCACGTCGCCCTGCTCATCCACGGCCCCGATCCGATCCGCATCGCCGTCGTACCCGATCCCGACATCGGCGTTGTGAGCTTTTACCGCCTGCATCAGATCGGATAAGTTATCGAGGACCGTCGGATCCGGATGATGGTTGGGAAACCGCCCATCGAGATCACAATACAACCCCGTGACCTTACACCCCAGCAACTCAAGGGCTTGCTTGGCCACAAGCGACGCCGCGCCGTTCCCACAATCAATCACGACGTGCAACCGGTGAGCCTTCACCGCGGAAAAGCTCTTTTTCATGTAGGCCAAATAGTCGGGAATGATCGGGTGTTCGGAAAGCTGGCCGTTCCCCGACACAAACGTGCCGCTTTCCATCACCCGCCGGAGTTCCTGAATTTCCTCGCCATGGATCGCCGTCTTTCCGATACAGATCTTAAACCCGTTGTACTCAGCTGCATTGTGGCTTCCGGTGATCATGATGCCGCCCTCGACCGGAAGCGTGAACAACGAGAAGTACACCAGCGGCGAGGAACAGATGCCGATGTCGATGACGTTCATTCCGCCGGCAAGGAGGCCCTTCAGAAGCGACGCGTGAAGATTCGGGGAACTCAGCCGGCCATCCCGGCCAAGGCTGATGGTCCTCACTCCACGCCCGTTCACATAGGTGGAGAAGGCACGCCCCAATCGTTCGGCCATTGCCTCGGTCAACTCACTGCCGACAATCCCTCTTAAGTCATATTCTCGGAAAAGGCCCATGTTTTCTCCCAGGACGGCTGACATGCAATCAAGCGAGCACGCTGACACCGTCCGCCCGGTACCTTGTTACCTGTCAGCCCTTCACTCCTCGGCCATAATCATCCTTGAACCGGACAATGTCGTCCTCGCCAAGATACGGCCCGTTCTGCACCTCAATAATATGCACCGTTTCCCGGCCTGGATTTTCCAATCGATGCTGGGTTTCCACCGGAATGGCGGTGCTTTGCCCGACCTGCAAGTCGAACACGTCGCCGCCTCTGGTCACACGCGCCGTACCGGCGATCACGACCCAATGTTCGCTGCGTTTGTGATGCAGCTGAAGTGAGAGCCGTCCACCGGGATTGACCGTCACTCGCTTCACCTTAAACCCCGGCCCCTCTTCCAAGACCGTGTACGAGCCCCATGGCCGCTGGACCGTCAGATGCTCCAGATGTTCCGGTGCCTGCTGCTGCTTAAGAATGTCGACAATCTTTTTGACGTCCTGCGCGCGCGACTTCGGGCAGACCAGCGTGGCGTCCGGCGTGTCGACGACGACCATGTCCGTAAGGCCGATCGTGGCGACGACCCGCCGATCGGCATAGACGATCGAGCGGGTGCTCTCGATATCGACCACTCGCCCTGCTATCACATTGCCGGCCTTGTTCTTCACCGCCACGTCGTCCAGACTCCCCCAACTCCCCACATCGGACCATGTGAATGCCACCGGCACCACTGCCGCATTCGCCGACTTTTCCATCACGCCATTGTCGATCGAAACCGGCGTGATGCGGCAATAGGCGTCATCGATCCTCTGTTTCGATGCATCGGCGTGTCTTAGTTTCCTAATCTGATCCATCGCTGTGGCCAGCCCAGGCTGATGCAACCGGATTTCCTCCAGAATGGTCGCGGCGCGCCAGACAAACATGCCGCTATTCCAAAAGTAGTTCCCCGCCTTGAGGTACTGGGCCGCCTTGGCGGCATCCGGCTTTTCCACGAACTTCTGGACTCGATACCCGCGAAGCTTGCCGTGCCTGCCCAGCATCGCCCTGACATTCGGTTTGATGTATCCATAGCCCGTTTCCGGCCGGATCGGTTTAATGCCGAAGGTGACCAGATAACCCTCCATCGCCAGCTGCGCAGCCAACCCGACCGCAGCATTAAAATCACGCTGGCCGGTCACGACATGGTCCGCCGGCACGACCACCATGAGGCCATCGGGATCGCGTGTCAGGACTTCGAGGGCGGCCAGCGCAATGGCAGGAGCCGTATTGCGTCCTTCGGGCTCAAGGACAAATCCGTGTTTGATCTCGTCTTTCCAATCCGTCAATTGCGCTCGGATCAGGTCGGCTTGGGCCGCGTTCGTGGAGATCAACACGTTGGCGGCAGGCGCACAGCCAAGGACACGCCGCATCGTCTGTTGGATCAGCGTATGCTCACCGCCGATACGCAAGAGCTGCTTCGGAAACAGATGCCGGCTCAACGGCCAAAATCTCGTCCCGCTCCCACCCGCCATGATGACGGGATACAGACGCGTTATCGGTTCGAGGTTCGTGGTTCGTGGTTCGAGGTTTCCTGTTCGAGGCTTCAGACGAGCCATACCACTACCCCTCCGACTTGGATATTTTCTTGGAACGTCGAACTTCGAATTGCGAACCTCGAACGCTGAACCCCGCCCCTTGGGCTTCTAAAATCATCTCGACAATTTCCCGCACTGCGCCTTCGCCGCCCTTCTTCCGGCAGACGTAGTCGACCGCCTGAAGAACTTGCGGCAGGCTATCAGCAGGCGCTGCGGAAAATCCCACCGCTTTCAAGGACTCAAGATCGTTCACGTCATCGCCGATGTAGGCCACCTGACGGAGGGAGAAGCCGTGCCGCATCGCCATGTCACGAATCACGGACAATTTGTCCATGGCGCCTTGATGTAATTCGGGTATCGCCAGCTTTTCTGCCCGGCGAGCGACCAGCCTGGTTCGTTCCTGCGTGACGATCGCCGTGACGAGTCCGGCTTTTTGAAGCAGCTTGATGCCCATCCCATCACGCGTGTTGAACTTCTTCCATTCATCTCCCGACTCGGAATAATACATGCCGGCATCGGTGAGTACACCGTCGACATCCGTTGCAAATAATCGAATGTTCCGCAGCAGATTCGGCGCCGGCCCCTCATGAGTGCCGGAGCGTTGTGTCTTCGATCTCATGTTCTCTCCCCTGGAAAAGACTCCGTGCGCAGGACCGGAGGCTATCTTAACGAGTCCCTAGATCTTTGCAAAAGAAATTTGAAGCTGAGGCGGCGGCGGATCTGCGGGGTGTTCAGGTGCGCGTGGCGAGAGGCTCCTGTGCGGCCTTGACGAATCGCTCAGCCGCCTGGCTCCATTGCGGCAACACAAGTCCCAACGATATCAGACGGTCCTGGTTCAGCACCGAATACTGCGGCCGCTTGGCAAGGCGCCCGGCCTGCTCGGAGCTGATCGGAACCACGGGAACGGTGAGCCCCATGTCACGTACGATGGCGACGGCGAATTCGTACCACGTGCACTGTCCGCCATTTGTGACATGCATCACCCCTTCAATCTCCCGCGACAGGAGGAACGCAACGGCAGAGGCGAGGTCTCCGGCATAGGTGGGACAGCCCCGCTGATCATTCACGACTTTCAAGACCGGCTCACGGTGAGCTGCGCGCATGATCGATTTCACAAAATTCTTGCCGCCCTGCCCGTAGAGCCACGCCGTCCGGACGATGAGCGATTTGGCTCCTGACGCCAGCACAGCTTGCTCACCCTTCCATTTCGACAGTCCGTATTGATTGATGGGATGGGGCCTGTCCTGCTCGCGATAGGGCACCGTACTTGTTCCATCGAACACATAGTCGGTGGAGACGTAGACCAGGCGGGCTCCGACTCGAACGGCAGCCTTTGCAACCTGCTCGGTCCCTCCGGCATTCACCGCCATGGCCCGATCCGGCTCGCGTTCGGCTCCATCCACATCGGTATAGGCCCCGGCATGAATGATCACGTCCGGGCGCGCGTCAACAATCTGCGACTCGATCCCTGACCGGGTCAGATCGAAGTCGGGCATGTCCTTGGGGATGACCGTCTCTCGGGAAAATACCCGGCACAACTCGCCGCCCAACTGCCCGTTCGCACCGGTGATTAGAATGCGCATGGCATCGAGATTCGAAGTTCAGCATTCGAGGTTCGAAGTTTCGGCCGAAACTTCCGGTTCCGAACTTCGAACGTCGAACCTCGAACTATCTGTTCTTGGCATCGATGAGCCGTTGTCCATACAGTTGTTCATAATAGGCACGGAACTCCCCGGACTTGATCGGCCGCCACCAGGACTCATGCTCTTGATACCACAGAACCGTCGCCCGCAATCCTTCTTCAAAAGGAACGGTTGGGCGCCAGCCAAGACGCCGGAGTCTGCCGCAATCAACCGCATATCGCCGGTCATGGCCCGGACGATCGGTGACAAGGCGAATCAAGCTCGTCGGCTTCCCCAAGTACGACAAGATCTGCCCGGCCACCACGACGTTCTCCCGTTCATTGCCCCCACCCACGTTGTACACCGTCCCTGGCTCTCCATGGAGAAACGCATGTTCGATGCCGGCACAGTGGTCCTCGACCGCGAGCCAATCACGGCAATGACGGCCGTCGCCATAGAGCGGCAAGGGCTGATCGTCAATCGCATTGGTCACAAAGAGCGGGATGAATTTTTCAGGATACTGGTTGGGGCCATAGGTATTGCTTCCCCTTGTCACCACCACAGGGAACTGATAGGTCGTCCAGTAACTCAGGACAAGCAGGTCGCCCCCGGCCTTGCTGGCCGAATACGGACTACGCGGCGCCAACCGATCCTCTTCCGTTGACAACCCGGCTTCGACACTGCCGTAGACCTCATCGGTGCTGACTTGAAGAAATCGCTGGACACCGGCCTGACGGGCTTCTTCAAGAAGCACACCCGTCCCGACGACGTCCGTCCGCGCAAAGCTGCCCGGGTCGAGAATCGAGCGATCGACGTGCGTCTCCGCGGCGCAATTGATGACGCCTTCAATTCCATGCATTCGGAGAACCGACGAGACGACTTGCTGATCACAAATATCCCCTTGGATAAATGCGTAACGCGGATGGCTGTTAACCGCCTCCAGATTGGCAAGGTTAGCCGAATACCGTAGCGCATCAAGATTGACGACGGTGTGCTGCGAAGACGCGAGAAGGCGCTGGATGAGATGTGAGCCGATGAAGCCGGCGCCGCCGGTGACGAGGATGTTCATGCTGATTCAGAATTCGAGGTTCGAGGTTGAGGGCCAGACCGGACGGCAGACGGCCGCTTATGATTTCGGAGATACTGTGTGAAGGCAAAAATCATCGACTTAACTTTGCCAGCCTCCTCATACATTCGTGCAAAGTGAACTTGAGTGATATACCCCTGATCCAGGGCAACATACAGATGACTCTGGAGTTCCGATGCGGAACGAAGGGCATAGTATAGAAAGTGGACAAACTCCCGATTTGAATGAGAATCAAAACCTTCAGAGATATTAGCCATAACTGAAATCGCTGCACTTCGAGCCTGATCGCGCAGGCCAAAATCTTTCGAAAATCGTCCACCGCCACTCAAACCATACACGTCCTTACAGAGTTTTCTTGCAAGCTGCCATGCCTGGATATCCTCAAATTTAGTAATTTTCATGCAGCTCCCGTCTTTCAACAACGAACTCAAAACCTAGAACTTCAAACTTCCATATTATTCGCCCCCGTTTGGCTGACCAGCTGATTGGCCATATACAGCGAGTCGATGGTGCCTGCATCTGTCCACCAGCCGTCGAGCACATCCCAGGTCAAAGCTCCGGACCCGATATACGCATTATTGACGTCGGTAATCTCCAATTCCCCGCGGGCGGACGGCTTGAGTGTGCGAATGAATTCGAACACCTGCGCATCGTAAAAATAGATTCCCGTCACCGCATAGGGCGACCTTGGGTTGGCTGGCTTCTCTTCGATTCTCACAACACGCGCTCCCTCCAGAATCGGCACGCCGAAGCGCTGTGGATCTTTGACTTCCTTCAGCAGAATCTTCGCCCCTTTTCCCTGCCGGCGAAATTGATCCGCTGCCTTGGCAACGTTTCCTTGAATGATGTTGTCGCCGAGGACCACGCAGATCGCTTCCCCATCGGCAAAGTGTTCCGCCAGCCGAAGAGCATCGGCGATGCCGCCCTCCCCTTCCTGGTAGGTATAGTTGAGATGCTTCAGTCCAAATTCCTTCCCGTTCCCGAGCAGCTTGAGAAAATCGCCGGCGTTGTTGCCACCGGTGACCAGCATGATTTCCGTCACACCGGCATTCACCAGTGTTTGAATCGGATAATAGATCATTGGCCGGTCGTAGATCGGAAGCAGATGCTTGTTCGTCACCTTCGTGAGCGGCAACAATCTGGTTCCTAATCCACCCGCGAGCACAACGCCCTTCATGGCAAGCATCCTCCTCCGACAGCTTCTAGATGTCTGCCATTCTTATGCCATTCTTACTGGTTACTGTTGGGGCATAAATGCAGCAGAGGAGGTGGGGTTCTCAGCCTTGAAGGATCGGTATCGGCAAAAACTGCCGCCCACTAGAGGGAAAATTAGGACACCCGCTGGGACAGCACCGGATTGAAGCTCGGCACGAGCCGCTTGAGATCTTGGAGAAGGTCATCCTCTTCGTTCTCCAAGAGCCTCATCGGTAATTCTTTCATCCACTGATCGAGATCACCTGCCGGAAGGGGAGCTCCCACTGCCCGATTGATCTTGGCGTGGGCTGTTGCGGCAACCTCTTCGCTTCCCTCGAAGAGCTCCTCATACAGTTTCTCTCCCGGTCGCAAACCTGTATAGGCAATCTCGATATCTTTTCCCGGTACGAGACCGGACAACACAATCATGTTCCGCGCAAGATCGGCGATTCTGATCTGCTCCCCCATATCGAGCACAAACACTTCACCCCCCTGCCCCATCACACTGGCCTGGAGGACGAGCTGGACTGCCTCGGGAATCGTCATGAAAAATCGTCGAATCCCCGGGTCGGTCACCGTCACCGGCCCGCCTTTCTTGATCTGTTCGGCAAACAGCGGCACGACACTGCCGTTGCTCCCCAACACATTTCCGAAGCGAACGACCGTAAACTTCGTCAGCCCTCTCCGGCTGAGCCCTTGAATCAGATGCTCGGCAATTCGCTTGGTGGCCCCCATGACACTCGACGGATTGACGGCCTTGTCCGTGGAGATCAGTACGAATCGATCGACCCCGGCGGCCAAGGCGGCTTCCGCCACCACCTGCGTGCCCCAGATATTATTTCGCACCGCTTCTTTGGGATTCAGCTCCATCAGCGGAACATGCTTGTGCGCCGCCGCATGAAACACGATCTCCGGACCGGTCTGCCGGAAAACCTCCGACACCCGCTCAGGCACCGTGACATCTCCGATAACCGGGAGGACGCCGACCTGAGGGTAAGCCGCTCTCAACTCCAGCAACAGCGCGTGCAGAGTATTTTCGTATCGTTCGAACAAGACCAATGACTCGGGCTTGTACCGTGCGATTTGCCGGCAGAGTTCTGATCCGATCGATCCCCCCGCGCCGGTGACCAAGATCGTTTTCCCCTCAAGAAGCGGACGGAGCTCCTGGCGGTCTGTCTGAATTGGTTCACGCTGCAGCAAGTCTTCCAGACTCATCGGCCGTACTTGTTGAAGCGACACGGGATCACCCAAGAGCCGCTTGACGCTGGGAAGTATCTTGAGGGGGGCCGTACAACCTTCAGAACCCGCGAGGATCTTCTGCTTCACATGGGTGGACGCCGACGGAATGGCCACGATAATTTCATGAGCTTCCACGCGGTCCGCCACCGTCTTGATGTCGGCCGTTGTGCCCATCACCGGGATGCCGTGAATCTTCTTGTTGCGTTTGATCGGATCGTCGTCGACGAAGGCGACCGGACGACTGTTATACGTCGCATCGGACAACATGTCCCTGACGAGCAGCTCTCCGGCATTGCCCGCGCCCACGATCAACACCCGCCGCGCCGTGGGTCCGATAATCTGAAGCCATTCTCGAAACCATCGCACTACCAATCGGACGCCTGCCAAATAGAACCCGCTCAGGAGGCCGGTCAGGATGATGATAGACCGAGGATACTCGGCGTTCCCGAGAAGCAGGTGAGTGACTCCGTAAAAGACCGCGGCCCCGGCAAGCGACGCCCACAGAATCCTTCCCAAATCGTGGAGACCGACATACCGCCACAATCCACGCTGAATCCCAAACACCCACAAGCCCGAACCGAATATCAGCAGAACAGCCGGAAGATTCCTCCACATGATGTGTTTGTACGGATCCGGAATATCCCCATCAAAGCGCAGCGCAAAGGCGGTGAGGTTCGCCGCCAAAATGAGACTTAATTGCGTGCCGATGACGACCAGTGAGCGATGGTCGAGCAACAGCCTCCCGTATCGTCCTGCGAAGGCGTGGAAGAGTTTTGCGGCGAGGTGTCTCATGCGTGTCCTTTTATCCTGCCCTATCCTCACATGCCGCTGACGGCGTGCAGGCAATCGGAACTTCCTTTGTGTACCCCCGATCCTCCCGCCCTGCAAGCATCACTTCGGCAGCCTGGATCACCCTGCTCTCGGGCAACTTCTGAAGACAGTCACTCAAACTGTTGATATGACGATCACATCCTTCGTGTAAACAGGGCACACAGTCCCCTTCACCCTGGATAAGAAACACATTTCCTTGTCGTTGCGACCCATGTGTTTTCCATGGACTTGGAGCAGTCGCGGGAAAGTCCTTCGGCCACGGCCCCCATTTGACCGGATTCGAAGGGCCGAACAACACAATCGTCGGTACGCCGACGGCCGCCGCCATATGGCTCACTGCCGTATCCGTCCCGACATAGAGGGTCGCGCGGCTCAAGAGATAACCAAGGGCGGGCAACCCGGCTCGACCCACAAGGTTCACCGATGCATCTGGCAATCGTCGGATTACATTCTCGCTGTACACCTGTTCATCCGACGCGGCGCCTCCTGTGACGACCACCGTCATCCCCCGGTCAACCAGCCACTGTCCGAGTGCAACCCAGCCGGCCACCGTCCAGGTCTTATAGACAAACTTCGGCGACACGTGCAGCACGGCATACCGCTGAATCCCATCCACACCAGGGAACACCCGACGGACAGATTCTTCATCCACACGGCTCCAACTCACGACCGGCGTCGGAAGAGGCGCGACATCTAAATGTTCAAGGAGGCGGAGATTCATGGCGACTGTATGGGTATTCAAATTATCAAACGGAACCCACTCATCGAGCAAGCTCCGTTTCCATCGCGATTTATTGTCCGTCAACAGAGTCCCCACGCAATGCCGCCCCGCAACCCATGCGTGGAAGGTCGGGCGATCGCCAGCCAGCAACGACAGCGAGAGATCATAGTTCCGCCACAGCGACCAGAGAAGGGCAAGGTGAGGCCGGATTCCCGGGCGTTCAGGAATCGTCCATATCCGACGGAGTTCAGGCCACGAGGAAACCACATCCTGCGTCCCGTCAAAGACCAGCATGTCTATGGCGGCTTGCGGATAGGCAGCCCTGAGTGAACGAACGACAGGGGTGGCCAGCAGCACATCCCCGATTCGTCTGGTACAGACGATCAACGCACTATGAATGTCCCGTCTCACTTACACCTTTCTGAGAAAGGCCAGCATGTCGTGGCCCCTGTTCAGCCATCTTGCCGGCCCGTTCAGCACTTCTCCCACTACCTTGAGCGTCCGATAGACGACCTTGGACGCCTGATACGACTCCACGAACCGGACGCAGCGGCTTTCGATCCCTTCGATACGAAACCCGCATCGCTCAGCCAGACGGGCGAGCGAGCGGGGAGTAAAAAAACTGACGTGGCCTCCGAAGCGCTCGACACCAAAATAGTCCCACCGGCCTCCCATCAACGCCACGGTCCAACTCGCGGCGTTGCCCGTTCCTACGGCGAGGATGCCGCCGGGCGCAAGAATCCGCCAGGCCTCCTGCAGAAGATCCCCGGGATCGCGTAGATGTTCGATGACTTCCATCAGCGTCGCAGCCTGAAAACGTCCTGCCGGATACGCGGCGGCTGCCAGCGTGCCTGAAAATACCCTTAATCCCTCGGCCTGGGCGGCTCGGGCCGCCCGTTCGGCCGGTTCCACCCCTTCGGCATCGATCCCTTCCCGCAATGCGCTCATGATCAGCGCTCCCGTCGAACAGCCGATATCCAAGAGCCGCATGCGCTCTCCGGTCCGTACGTGCAGCATGACGCGGATTCGCTCGAACAACCTGGCCGCCCGTTGATTGTGTCTCCCTTGAGCGGAAGCCGCCGGTAACGTTCCCGTCGCGGAATCGAACTTCGTCAAGGCGGCACGATAGGCGGATTCGTCAATCTGACTGACGAGCTGCCCGCAGGCTGAGCAACTCAGGAGATTCCCCTCGGGCAGCAGAAGCGTCGTTTCGTTCAACTCACCGTCGCAGCCGACCGGGCAGCGTGTGATCAGCCGAACCGTCGCTCCCGGCATGTGGTGCATCACCGCCTTGTTCCCTTCATGCAGCCCCATATCGATCGAGCCCGACAGCGGCCCGGACTGTTTCTGACCGCAGAAGATCATCCAGCCGTCGCTGATTTTCAGACAACTGGCGACGCTCCTGCTCCCGATGCCACAAATGAAAGACCGGAGCAGCAAATCGCGCATTCTTATGTTTGACTCCGGCATGGAGGAGGCGGATCACCAGATCGGAATCTTCCAGCCCCCAGCCCTCGTACGACTCGTCAAGCCCGTTCACACGGATCAGGTTCTCTCGCCACACCGAGAGATTGCAGGTTTTGATCCCCTCCCAACGATCCGGTGTCCATTTGCGAAACGATCCATCGGGCAACGTCACCAGCGGCAGGACGCGATTCACCTCGCGCCGGAACCAGGATTGCGCCCACTCAGCCCAACTCCAGGCATGAATCGGAATCTGCTCGCGCAACGCGTGCTCCGTGAATGCCTGGCCCAGTAACACCCGGTTGGAACCGAGGAAGAAGCCCGGCTCTGCCAATCGTTTGTGGGCGTTCACAAAATTATGGGATGGGACGCAGTCGCCGTCGGTAAAAATAATATAGTCGGCGCTCGTTGATGCGACAGCCCGATTACGGATCGCGGCAGCCCGGAACCCCCGATCCTCCTGCCACACATGCGTCAGCGGAAACACCCCGCGGTGCTCAAATTGTTTCACGACGTCTGCCGTCTCCCTCGCCGACCCGTCATCCGCAACCACGAGCTCAAAGTTGCGATCGCTCTGGCCACAATACCCTTCCAGCACGGCCGCGAGCGCATCCGGTCGATTGTATGTCGTCACGATCACCGCGGTCTTCATGACTACGGCGATCCGGGTTTGCGCAGCGCGGGCTGTTTCGGAAGCGGCCAGGCTTCCTGAACTTCGAATCGCTTGGCATACCGGTAAAATGTGCCTTCGAAGTTTCCAAAGGCAATGACAAACCCGGCCCAGCCGTCGAGAAAACCTCGCTTCGCCACATAATGTTTGAGGAACGACCAGATTCCATGAAACAGGGCCGTTCCCATCGACACCCGCTTGCCCGCAAGCTTCAACGCCCCCAGCGTAGAATACCGATTCGCCTTTTTTACGACTTCTTCAAAGTTCCTGAACGGAATCTGCCAAATCGCATGCTCCAACCGTCCGACCGGCTTCGGCGTCAACATTTCATAGCCTTCATGCACAGGTAACTCCACATACTTCATCGCGCCCTTGCGGAACAGTTGCGGCTGCCGGAAGTTCGGATACCAGCCGGAATGCTCGACCCACCGCCCCATGAAGTAGTTTCGCCTCGGCACAAGATAGGCATCATGGGCGGGGTTGCCGGCAAGGAGCGCCAGGATTTCATCCCGGACCTCCGGCGTGCACTGTTCGTCGGTGTCGATGCTGAGAATCCACTCATGCGTGCAGGCCTCGACCACCCGATTACGCAGATGGCCAAATCCTTGGAACGGAATCTGGACGATCCTCGCTCCCAAGTCTTGCGCAATCCTGGCGGTCCCGTCGGTACTGGCAGAGTCGCCCACGACAATTTCATCCGCCCATAAGACACTATTGATCGCATCGGCAATCTTATCGGCCTCATTGTAGGCAATGATATAGGCAGAGAGTTTCAGCATGACTCCCTTCTCACTCCAAGGTCCTCTGTGGCCAGGGCTGCGCTGATCACCCAGGCGAAAAAGAGCCCCTCCGTATGATCAACCAACAATGAGTTGAATACGCAGCCGACCGCCATCGCGACCACGACGCCTTGTCCTAACTCTGCATACAGATGTCCGCCGACCCGCCGAAATTTCCACCAGAGGATTCCAAACAGGGCCGGCAAGAGCCCCGCTCCAGCCACACCCAACTCCGCAGCTGTCAGGAGGTACTGATTGTGCGGGTGAGACGGTTTAACGGCGGCAGGATCCGTGACCATCTCAACATAGGCACGTGGGAAGCTACCGGTTCCCACTCCCACCATCGGGTGAGCAGCGATCAGGTGCAGCGTATTCTTGTACCACTCTAGTCGAACCCCTACGGAGGAGGTCTCCGGAGCCACCAGTTCAACCTGAGCCCGGTCCATTTCCATCACTGTGTTTTCCACACGACCTTGAAACACCGGTGACACCGCATACGAAACAGCAAGCAGCATCATAACTGCAGCCATGCCCGCGAACAGGCCGCGAACCCCGAACCGACGTTTGCACCACAATACGATCAATGCGCTCAGGATGACCTGCCCGGTCCGTCCCTGCACGAACATAAAGACATCAACCACCGCGCAGAGAGCCAGCAGACCCAACCCATATCGTCGCCATGGTACTTGCTGCCTCACAGCAACCCCTGCGAATAGGAGTGCGGCGAAAGCCATGAGCACGTTCTGAGTGATCTGAAGCTTGAACACCGTCGCATTTCCCTGGTTACCGTGGAACCAGGATTCGGGGGCAGACCATCCTGCGGCCAATAGAACTGACAGGATGAGGGTCACGATCATGCTGCTACCAAACCCCCACAAAGCCCGCTCACGCACAATCGGATCGGCAAACAGCGGGATAAAAACAAGGGGAAGCAGAAAATCATTGTATTTCCAGAGATACTTCGCGCGTTCGCTGAACGGGACAAGTCCATGAACCATCCCCAATGCGACCAGAAGAAAAACCCCGGGGAGAAGAAGTGCCAGCCGGTTCTGACGGACAATCCGGGGAAGTTCCGTGAATATCCCGCTGATCGTCCAGGCAACAACGGTGACGACCAGCAGAATCCCGTCGAGAGTGGTGGATATCGGAAGGCTAAATCCCAGTGCTGCGGCTGCCCAGCCCGCGACCGACGTGGCGTGAGTCTGAATCGCTTGTCGTGTCACCACAATCACTTCACCGCAAACGCGATGAGTGATTTTCTCAAGGAAGGCACGAGATCCTTCATAGCAGTTCCGACGGATTGCAGCCGTCCCAACCCTTTCCGATACCGCCTGGATTTCAAGAAACGGACGTCGATCTCACGAAACCCGGAGGCGCGTAGGAGGATATTGAGATCCGATCGCGTGAACTCGCGATTGTGCCGGCACGGGAAGAACGACATCCCCTTATAGAGAGTCGGTGTGGCGTACAAGTAGTGTTCTTCATAATCATAAGTAATGTGCTTCCCGCGCAACATCCGGCTGCGATTCCTGAAACTCGCGGCATTCGGAACATCGACTTCAACGATGCCGCCGGGCCGTAGCACCCGCCGGATTTCTTTCATCGCCGGGAGATGCGAATGGCTGAAATGCTCCAACACCTGACAACACACCACCGCATCGAACGATTCCTCCGGGTACGGGATGGAATCGACTTCAACATTGCACAACCGGAAGGCAATCCCCTTGGCGCCGTAGGTATCCGGATGTGCCTCCGGTTGATCCTGGACATCCAATGCGTGACATTCATGTCCTAGCTCCGTTAAGAACGACAGAAGAAGCCCATGGCCGGCCCCTACATCGAGCACGCGATGCTTGTCGCGTAACGCCACCGCGATATCACAGAATCGGTCGATGCTCCCCTTGAAGACATCCTCCAGCTCGGAGTCGCCTCGGCGGAAGAGCCGACCTTCATTCCGCAACTGCACGGCAAGCCGCAGCACGTCTTTCTTTCCCATTGAATGGGCAAGCGGGCGGCCCGACTGGGCGGAGGCATCAGTCCTCTCGCGCTCGGAACCGACCTGAACCACCTCAGTGTCCATTCAAGGCTCTTTGCCCGGAAACGCGCTGTTCCACCGCTGACACTACTTGCGCCAAACCCAGAAACGCGAGGGTCCAAAGCCCCACAATCACGAACTGGACCACGTCCGAAGCCCATTGAAAAACAAGCGCACCGATGCCGCAAGCAAACATTACTCCGTACTCGACCAGCGAGGTTTTCCGATGGCTCCACCCGCTAAGGACCAGCCGTTGATAATAATGTGCCCGATGCGCCAGCCAGAACCGCTCCCCTTGCAACATTCTCCACATGAGCGTCACGGTGGCATCGACGATGAATGGAGAAAAGACCAGCATCGGAAACCAGATTGACCAGACTCCATCCTGCCAGCCGACGAGCCCCAGACCTGCCGCGAGAAACCCGAACATCGTCGAGCCTGCATCCCCCAAAAACATCCGAGCCGGGTGAAAATTGAAGAGCAAGAACGCCCCCGCCGCAGCCGCGATCGATGCGTTCACGAGGGCAAGCGGGCTATTGTCGGCAAACCACGCCGCAATCGCAAGAAAGCCGAAACCGAACACCGCCATGCCGCCGGCCAGCCCATCCATACCGTCCATGAAGTTATAGAGGTTTGTCATCCATACCACCGCAACAATCGCGACAAAAGCCCATCCCAACCCGACCTGGCTGAAGAGTAAGCCGGCCACAAATCCACCCGCCACGGCGAAATGCATGATGAGCCGCCCGACAATTGGAAGACCGACGAGATCATCGAGAAAGGAAATTCCCACAAGGAGAACGGCGCCGAGCCATAGCGGCCACCACTCCGCCGACGAGACCAACGGAACGCTCACTGCGAGACCGGCTGCGACTCCGATTCCTCCCGTTCTCGGAACAGGCCGCCGATGAAGGGATCGTTCGTTGGGATGATCAAGTATCCGATCGGAGAAGGTGCGCAGCAACACGGCGATTGTCATCCACGTGACGGCAAACGATGCCATTGGGACTCCGAGGCCATACGAAGCCCATGACCCGGTCATGGAAGCAATGCGCGCATCGGTATGAAAAATGATCGTGGTGTCACGAGGTCGTATGTACCTGGGGGGAGCGCCCACCGTACCAAGCGGACGTCTCTGCAAGGCCCCGGTCGACGGAAAACGGGGGATGCCAATCCAACTCCCGTCTGATCTTCGACGAGTCAACCTGTAACGAGCCGAGCAGCCGGTCGATCATTGCCTGCTTCCCAGCGACCTGCCCCACCCAACGAAGCACCGACAGAGGCAAGGGCCATAGATGCACAGCCAGTCCCAAGGCTTTGCCGAGGCGTCGAATCAAGTCAGGGGTAGAGAGATCCTCCCCGTCGCTGACCAAATAGGTCTGTCCGACAGCACGCGCATCTCGCACACACCGGACGAGCGCATCGACCAAGTTCCCCCGGTACACGAGACTGCGGAGGTTGTGCACACACGCGAGCGGCAGTGGAACTCCCCGGCGCAGGATGTTCAGCAGCTGAAGAAAATTTCCTCCGACTCCGGGGCCATAGACGAGCGGCGACCGGACGACGACGGTTTCCATGCCTGTCTGCGATGACACTCTAGACAGCGCCTGTTCAGCCTCCCATTTCGAAATCCCATACGGGTCCTGCGGCTTCGGAAAATCCTCCTCGGTGAATGGGATGCCGCTCTGCTCCCCGTTTACTTTGATCGAACTCAAATACACAAAACGATGAATGCCTTGCGAGGCAGCGGCTCGCGCCAACCGCTCCGTCCAGCCTGTATTGATCTGGCGGAACTCACGGAGCGGATCGGACGCAGGATCGGTCATAACGTGGACTCGCGCAGCCAGGTGAACAATCGCCCCTACGCCCTGCAGCGCCTGTCTCGTCTCGCTTTCCGCAGATCGATCGTGCAGAACCACCCATTCGAGGTCGTTGAATTCTAGAGTTCCGCACAGTGGCAGTTTCGCCTGGTCTCGAACCCCACCTCTGACAAGGAATCCGGACTCCCGAAGGCAACGACAAAGCGCCGAGCCCACAAACCCGTTTGCTCCCGTGACTAAAATTCGGTCGGCCACAGCTTGATAGATACTGAGTCACTTGTGCCAAACAAGTCGATTCACGTAATCCGTATAACTCAGCATGATGCGGACGACTTTTTCGGACACGTTGGGCACATCGTAATCCCGCACCATCCGCAACACACGCTGTGTACCGCGAGGCTGCTTCTCCAAGATCGCCAAGGCCTGCAGAACTCGTTCCCGATCGAGCCCCGTCATCATCACCGCCCCTTCCTCCATGCCCTCCGGCCGCTCGTGCGCTTCGCGGATGTTTACCGCGGGGAAATTCAAGATGGAAGACTCCTCGGTGATCGTCCCGCTATCCGATATCACGGCACGGGCCTGACGTTGCAAACTTACATAATCGAAGAAACCGAACGGTTTATGCAGTTCAACCAAAGAGGGCAGACTGATCCTGGCGGAGTCGATGCGCGCCCTCGTGCGCGGATGAACGGAGAACACAATTCTCTTGCCATACGTTTCCGTGAGTCCCGCGAGCAGATCAACCAGCTTACGGAAATGACTTTCGGAATCTACGTTTTCCTCCCGATGGGCGCTGACCACAAAATAATCTCCCGGCTTCAACTGAAGGGTCTTCAGAACCGTCGACTGTTCAATGTTCGATTGATAATGGGAGAGCACCTCGTACATCGGACTGCCGGTCTTAATCACCCGCTCCGGCGGCAATCCCTCACGCAGCAAATAGTCGCGCGCATGGTCGCTGTAGGTTAAATTGATGTCGCTGACATGATCGACGATCTTCCGATTCAGTTCTTCAGGAACCCGCTGGTCGAAACAGCGGTTTCCTGCCTCCATGTGAAAAATCGGAATCTTCAAACGCTTCGCGACAATCGCAGCCAGGCAACTGTTCGTATCCCCCAACAAGAGAAGGGCATCCGGCTGTTCCAAAATCATTACGTCGTAGGCCCTGGCGAGGATGTTCCCCAGCGTCTCCCCCAGGCCGGCAGCCACAACGTTGAGAAAATGATCGGGCTTTCTGATCTCGAGCTGTTCAAAAAAGACTTGATTCAATTCGTAGTCATGATTCTGCCCGGTATGGACCAATACGTGCCGGACATGCGCATCAAGCGTTGGTATGACCCGGCACAATTTAATGACCTCAGGACGAGTCCCGACGATGGTCATAACCTTCATGGGAGTCATATTGCGGTTCCTTCCTTCACGATTCCTCCGGTTCTGCTATCGCAATAGCTCGGGCCGATCTCCCAGATCGGCATCCTCAACCATGAGACGGTGTTTCTTGAGGAGTGCAGCCGTGCCGGCCAAATCGAGCACTTCATCGCCGGAACTGTACTCTTTCTCCAACGCATTCGGCTCCGATGCCGTGCTCTGCCTCAACTCCGGGAGCATGGGCTGGATCGCGTAATACCCTCCCCGTCGGACGCAGTGATGCATCTCCTCCTCGGAGATTAAAATTTCGTGCATCTTTTCGCCGGGCCGGATGCCGACCGTCTTGATGGAGATATCCCGCGAGCCGATGAGCGCACGCCCGATATTGATGACCGTTGCCGACGGGGCCCGCGGGATATAGGTTTCTCCACGTCCCGCTTCCTTCAGCGCAGCGAATACGGTATCCACCGCATCGTCCAGACTAAGGAGAAACCGCGTCATCTCCGGCGCCGTGATCGTGACAGGCCCTCCGTTTTTGATTTGATCATGAAAAAGAGGAATGACCGAGCCCCGTGAGGCCAGGACGTTGCCATAGCGGACACACACGAACCGAGTTTTAGGGTTCAAGATATTCGCCGCCACGAAGATTCGTTCCTGCACCGCTTTGGTCATTCCCATCACATTCACCGGCTTGCACGCCTTGTCGGTGCTGATGCCCACGACCGTCTGTACCGGATACCCCTGCGCCTCAATAGCCCGAACGACGTTGGACGCGCCCAGGCAATTGGTCAGAACAGCTTGGACGGGGAAGTATTCGCAGGTCGGAACCTGCTTCAGCGCCGCCGCATTCACGACAATATCGGCGCCCTTGACGGCGGAGCAGACATCTTCGTAACTCCGCACATCGCCGATCCGAAACTCCAGCACATTCACAAAGTTATTGAAGATCACTTCGTCCGTCGACACCCGCCGGTTCAGGTAGGACATACGCATATCGTGCTGTTTGGCTTCGTCGCGGGACAATACGATCACCTTTTTGGGAGTCCCCAGCTCGCCTTCCAGCAGTCGATGGACCAGTGTCTTGCCCATGGAACCGGTGCCGCCCGTCACGAGAATTGTCTTGTCCTTGAGAATCATGAGACCCTTTCTGTCATGTGACGAACCATGTCGTCGATCATCGCCTCCCACGCCGGAGGCGCGTAGCCCGTATCCCGGTGAAAACGGGAAGCATCGAGGCTTCGGTCGCATTCGAAGGTCGAATCCCGTTCGATCGTCACCGGCAAACGGAGGCGATCCCGAATGAGGGATAAGAGATCGTACTTGCTGATCGGGGCTGCAGCCACATGGTAGACACCATAGACCGTCGGAGCATCCACCAGAACCTGTTCCACAATGCGCGCAAGCTCGGAAGTCGGGAACCCGGAGAAGATCGCCTTGGTGAATCCCTTCACAGTCTGTCCCCGCTGTACAAGAAACCACTCCAACAGGCCGGTCTTTCTCGAAAGCTCCGGACCGATCATGGAAGTACGCAGCGTGATACAGTGCGGTTCGGAGACTTCCCCCAGCAGCTTTGTGCGGCCATAGAGGTCCTCCGCATCCGGCTGATCCGATTCGCGATAGTTGCCTCTTCGGCCGGAAAACACACAGTCGGTGCTCAAGTGAACCAATCTGGCCCCAGCAGTCCGGCAGAGAAGTGCAAGCCGGTGCGGCAGCAAGGAATTGATTTCAAGACTCGGTATGACTTCCTTCGCTTCCGACCGCTGTTTCACAATTCCAACGGCATTCACCACCGCCTCCGGGCGGAAGTCCGCAATGACCTGCCACAACACGTCCGTCTGCCTCGCATCGATTCCGCAGAAGGCCGTACCCGGGTCGAAAACACGATGCACATCATAGGCCTCGCGGCCGAGCCGCAGGGTCACACGAACGTCGTGCCGCTCCTTGAAATGGCGGAAAAGCTGGTGCCCCAGCATTCCGTCTCCTCCGAGAATCAGGATGCGCACCCGACCGTAGCTCCTTTCACCTCGGTCATCCACTTATCAAGGCGCTCTAGCAAGAGAGACCGCTCAAAATGAGTCTCAAAATAGCTTCTCCCATTGAGACCCATGGTCCGGCGTACGTCTTCTGGCATCCCATGCATTGCCATAACGGCATCGGCTAGCGCCTTCGAGTCTTCCGGTGTTGGCGTGAGTCCGGCTCCAGCTTCCTGCACAACCCTTGCCCCTTCTCCATCCAAAGCCGCAATAATCGGCTTGCCGCAAGCCAGGTAGGATTGCACTTTTGATGGAATGGTCATGGAAAAGATAGGCTGTTTCCGAAGGGTCGCGAGTAAAACATCTGCCAGCGAAAAATATCGAGGCATCGCTTCTACTGGATATCTACCCATGAGGTGGACGGTGTTTTCTAACCCCCGCTTCTTGACTTCACACTGAACCCAAGAGAACATTCGACCATCGCCCAAAATAATCCAATGAATATCTTGCTGGTTCTTAAGTAACTCTGCTGCATCAAGAATTGTTTCAAAGCTTTGAGCCGTGCCGATATTCCCCCCAAAGACCACGCGAAAACCTTTCGGCATCTGAATATGCTCAGGCGCTTCTGGACCAAGAGACAGTGGCTTGTAGAATGCCTCGGCACTATTCGGAAAATACATAACATGTTCACGCTTCACTCCAAACCTCTCGATGGAAGACCTGAATGCCTCGGATTGCACGAGTATTCTGTCGCATCCACGATAAATGAACCCGACGAGGTATTCCACCATCCCCAAGATCAATCGTGACTCAGTAGCCCCTGTCGCCGAAAGACTCTCAGGCCAGAGATCCTGGACCCAAAACAGGACGGGCGCGCCCAGGAGCTTCTTCAGCACGATCGCAGGAATTCCCACTGTGACCGGTGAAGGTTCATACACAAAAATCACGTCAGTCTCCTTCCTACAACGGACGGGCGCTAACAGAGAGGCAAAGACAGCAAAAGAGATGAAATTCAAGGCAAGGCGCCATTGTTTGCCCTGGCCTCTCGGGAGCAATGGCACGCGAATTACCGATATGCCCTCATAAGTCTCGTGAGTAGGAGAGAAGAACCCATATCTTGGGAACAATCTTCCAGAGGGGTAATTGGGCATACCAGTCAGAACAGTGACGGTATGTCCGCGTTCCTTCAACCCAAGGACTAGATCATTGATCCGAAAGGACTCTGGCCAAAAATACTGCGTGACAATCAAAAGCTTCACGATTCAAAGAGCGCCTGATACAGGCAATCCCCTCTTGCTGCCCTTCGCAATATCTCGATATGCCGGAAGAAATAGGTCCCGAGAAAGCACGCCATGTTGCCGGGACTGGGTTGCCGCGAATTGACCCCTATTATTAAGGTCCAATCGAAAAGGGGAGAAACTTAACAACTAAGACCAAGACGGTCATTACGGACAACTTAAACGAAACTTCGCTTTTCGTTTATTCCAATACAATAGGAATACATTGGCGAAATAAATGATGAATAGATTCAGGTAGAGCGCTCCAAAGAGTAAGTAACTTCGGCCTGGCACATATCCGAAATGGGCAAATCGGTAGGCTACGACCTGCGCCAGCAGCGAACATAGAACCATATTGCCCCCGCCCAGCTTGAACACGGATATTTCAATGGCCGCCGCGATCGCCCCTAACACGAACATGCATATAAATAAGAAGAGAAATGAACCTGGATAAAAACAAAACGCCAATATTCCCGGAAGTGAAATATGATGATTTTTTGTCCAGTCCATATCTCTGTATGGCGACATGATTAAGTTCGTATCATAAAAGCTCAATTTATTAGAGTTGGTTTCTTTCCAAGCTTCGCTCCATAGATCCCAGCCTTGCTTTGGGTAGCTGGAGACAGCCATAACACCTTCTATTCCGACCCACCGATCAAGAAAGAGCACCTTTGTATTTTGACCAATCGCAACTACCCGCTCCAGGTCGAATTTTGAGCCCGGGTGTCTAGGATCAACAGCTCGCAAATGGTCAACGAGAATGACTGAGCTTCCGAATAACATTATAAACACTACGAATGAGACCGCTAAGAAACGAAAACTCGATTCCATGGAATACAACTTCAGGTTTCTAAGCACCCCGTAGCCCAAAGCACTCATATTGAGAATCATCCCTCGACTCAAAAGAGACACATTCGTAAGAAAACCTTCTAATAAACTTAGAATGACTACCGAAGATGATATTTTCTTCGTGAGCGTACCTTCAAAGTGAAGTACTGATGCAGAAATGGATGCGAGCCCGAATAGCAATAGCCAACTATAAATGCCGCCAAGTCCGTAAGGCAGGGCTGTTCGAGGTAAAAACCCTCTTTGATAAAAGCCAAAATAGAAGTTTGTGGAGGCGATAGTGACAAAGAGAGAAGCAAATCCAAACAGAATAACCTTCCGATGATTATGATAGGCTGTGATTAACCCTTCGTGAGCAACTTGAGTTAATTTGTCCGGGTAAGCAAACACATACTTTTCTCGGAGAAAACTGGCTGTCAATAGCCCACCGAATCCACAAGAAGTGACAAGCAGCGCCCGATCAAATGCAGCCCCGGATCCATCAAAGTTGCCGTCAGGCTCATGAAATTGACCACCCATAAAGGCGACTCTAAAAGTTACCTTCAGCCAGAACCCAAGCCAGAAAAAAATGCCAATGAAAGTATCGAAAAAAACGGCATTCTTTCTAAACCCGAAGTAAAGCAATACAGTTGATAGTATCGTAAATATTACATACATCGGGCCTTGTCCCGGGTACTTTAGGAATGCCAAAAAGGACATTGCACAGATTGCTGCATAAAACAAATGTACGCAACGTGTAGAAGACATATATCGACTTGCTTGAAAATTCGCGCCTATGCTTTTTGCGCAGTGATCATAATTTTCAGAATTAATTGCGCGTCGGCCGCCTGCAGGCACTCATGCCTGCAGGCGGCAACGATTCGATACGAGCCAAGAGCAAACCCCAGAGGAAAAAGGTAATGATGCCGGGATAGGGCTGTCTCATGCCAACCTTCAGCAGGTTATCTGGAATGAGCAAGAACAGAACAACGAAGGTTAATCCGGAGATGGCGGGTGTCATCAAGATATACACCCGGTTTCGGTAAAGCTGGATGCCAGTGAATACAATCAACCCGATGATTGCTAGGGCGGCAATGAAACCGAAATTATAAATGAAATCCAGATAATAATTATGCGCGCTCGGCCATAGCTTCCGATCCGGCGGTACGTTGTGACCAAGGAAGAATGTCGATGAGTCACTCAATATGCCACGAAGGTAATACCGCCAAGATTCAATTCTTGACTGCATATTTACCAATGTGGAACCATCAAGCTTTTGCGTATACATCCCCGCCTTGCCTGAGCCTGGCTCTCCCCCAACTCCGATAAACCTCGTCGTCAAACTCGACCAAAACTGATATGCCATCCCGGTTCCTAGGACGAGTGAAACCACGGTCCATCGAGGAATACGGCGCTCTCCGCGGTTATCAGTAGCCGCACGGTGGACTCCGAAAGCCGTGCACCCAGCCAAGACAAATCCGCCAGCCAACATTGACGCTGACGCAGCAACATAAATTCCAACCAGAGGGGCCAACGCAAGAATCAGCATGCGCCACGTTCGATCATTCCACAGGCTGAATAATGCGATAAGGTAGCTGCCTGCTACGATAACCGGCACATACTGGAGATGCTGGTAAATGCTGAATAGATAAAGATACGGTGTGAGAAACAGTTGCAATTGAGCCCAGGAAGCGAGTAGCTGGGCAGGCACAAGACCAGCGATGGTCACTAGCATCGCCTTCTCAACGAAATGTTCATTGTGCTCTCGATCCTCGTATATCATTCCCAGCACAAGACCGAACATCGGCAGGATATACTGCATCAAGAGAGTGAATTTGGCCTGTTCCTCATAAGGATTCTCGTATGCCATGGCTACAGTGGACAGAACCATGAGTACAAAGCTTCCGAATATCATTCCTAATCCCAGATTTGCCTGCCGGTAATTTCCCAGAAGCACGATTCCCGCATAGCAGGCGAATGCCGACAGGGGTATCGGCAATTTACTTAACACGCCGTCTGAGTCGTAGTTGAGCACTGCGCTTCGAAACAATCCCGTTTCCAGATTGACAAATATCGGAAGAATCAATAGCACAGCAATAACGGCTCTCAGTTCGCACCCGTGAAAACGGGCAACTATGCCCGTTGCAGTGCGTCTGACATCCGCCATCCGATAAAACACGAGTGCCACCACAGCATTAAACAGATAGAGGAAGGAGAGGCCATGACGGTCGAGGAGAAGGTAAATGAAGGGAATAGCAGCAACGATGAGAATGTTCGCCAGTACATCGGAGGCGAATACGTCTTCTTCCGTGCCGCGCTGAATGTCTCGAAACCGCTGTCTCTGGGCAAACACCATGACCACACCCCCGATCAACGAAAACCCCAGCGTTTCCCAGAAGAACATGGCTTTGCCTGCCAATACCTGTGCGTCCGGCATGAGATAGACCACCGCGGCTACTGCAAAACCGGCAAGAGTGGCGATGATCAGCATATCTCGAAGCCACGCTGGTACATGTGCCCGCCTGATTTTCTGTTCGTACACTAATAGACTTTGACCCAGCCCAGTGGTAAAAATCGCTGCCGGAGCACCACCAATCGCAAACGCCGTATACAAGTCCCCTGCGGCTTCCTTCCCTGCGATCAGCAAGATCATGAGCCTGAACACGTACATCGTAATCCCGATAACCGCGGACGAGCCAAAGTGGGGCAGCATTTGAAGCCACGATACTCTGAGTCGGCTGCCCGCTGTGAGATGGTTATGAATGAAGTCCAGGCTCGTGAGTAAAGGCAGCAGGCCCCAAAGAAATAATCCCAGCACGGGCAGCGAGTTACTACTGAACGTCCATCCCAACAACAGAAGCACAAGAAAGGTTTGAAGGGCTAGGTACCGGCCGGCAAGCTTCCTATGTCCTTTGAGCTCCATCTCGCTCAGATGCAACTCTCCGATCCATTCCACTCCCCGTCTCAGGATCAGCGCAACCGCGAGAACCCATTCCACATGCGCCAGGTGCACGCTCAAATACCAGGCCCCCACACTCAGCGGGACGAGCAGAATCAACCGACCCACAAGCAGGTTTCCTACGGAAACCTGTGCGGTGGGATTCAACACCAGGCTTCGAGCATTGGCTGAGAATGAATAGAACAGCGCGACCGTCACGCCCTGCACGATACCGAGGTCTGCCGCTAAAGCAGGCTGACCACTAAGGCCCAGCCCGATCAACAGGACAGTCATGGAGAGGGCATTGATCAGAATCGCTAGAGGGAACAGATAATTCATATGCTACCCACCCCTATTGAACCAGCGGACTGATGATCGTAAAGGACCTGGTCATACAGCAACAAGTATTGGCTGACGATAGCCGTCCACTGGAACCGTTCGAGAACCATTCGTCGCAATATCCGTCCATGTTCAGCTAGGGCACTTTGATCGTTGAGGATCGCAACAAGCGCACCCCGCAATGCCTCCACAGTCGGAGGTACAACCCATCCGCCTCCTGCATATCCAACTTCCTCAAATCCACATTGGTCCGTGATTAAAACCGGCTTCCCGGCGCACCCTGCTTCCAGAACAACGATCGACATGGCTTCCTGCCGCGAAGGTACAGCCACCAGTTGCGCCGCGCGGTACGCGCACGCCTTATCATCTCCACTGAGATATCCAACAAAATGTACCCTAGACTGCACGGATGATTCGGCCGCAAGGGCCCGCAGGTCAGCCAGCATGCCGTCATCAGGCCCCGCGAACACGAGGTGGTGGCGTTTGAACTCCAGACCGAGCCCGGCGAATGCCCGGAGGAGGAGATCCGGTCCCTTGATCAAATTCAGGCGGCCCATAAACAGGACGAAGGGAACTTCGTCCTGTCCGATTCGAGCCAGAAAGGTACCGTCTCCCGGTCCCGTGAAATGCTGTGGATCGATGCCATTGGGGATCACCGTTACTCGGTCTAAGGTGACTCCATAACGTTGAAAATGCGGCAGTTCGTTCCGGGTTACTGCAATACAGCGGGCCGCTCGCCTCATAATCCGCCGACCGATCAAGATATTGTAGATATGCTTTAGACTCCTTGAACGGCCAAAGATCAAAAGGGCACCGGCCGGACAGACGACATAGGGCTTCCGAAAATGACGTGCAAACAGATAGACCACGGCGTTAAGCAAGGTCCAGTGTCCCATGAGATGTACGACGTCGGCTCGAGCTACAGCATCTCGTATCCGCCTAATGGCAGGCTTAAAAATGTAGTAGCGTTTCCACAGGCAAGGAAGTGCGATGACTTCTACCCCCTCGAAGTCCTTGGCACGGACTTGCGACCACCCGAGGTCTGTTGCCAGTACGGTGCAAGAGATGCCATTTTGAGCCAGGTGGCGGCTCATCTGAACTGTGCGCTCGACGGTTCCGCCCCCCTCCACCGCATCAAAGCTCATATTGACGTTAAGGACGTGCATGCTGGGCTGGCCTAACTGCCTGTTGTCTATTCTTGAACCATCCGGCAAACCTCCGAATCCCCTCTTCAAACGGAATCGGTTTTCGAAACCCTGTTCGGAGAAGCTTCTCACAGCTATAGATGCGTCTCGGATTCGAATCCGATCGGCCAGCCAGACGCAGGATGCCAGCAAGAAGGACCGGCGGTAGTGCAATCCCTTTGTGGGACAGATCGGAAATTTCCAAGACGTCAGCCAGTACCCGAACAACACCGACATATGTGTTTTGGGCAGCCTCGTCGTCACTCACCAAGTAACACTCTCCGTCCACACTCCTATCGGCGCACACCATAAAGCCGATGGCAGCGATGACGTTGTCGACAAAGATCAGATGCAGTCGTCGCCGGCCAAAGAGCACACACTTCAGCCGAACACTCAGATCAGCTTCCTGCATCTGCGTTGCCAAGCGCACGAGTCCAGCACCTCCAGCCCCGAATATCTCCGTGGGGCGAAGCACCGTCACTCCGCAGTGTCCGGCCAGCCGGTCAAGCAACAGTCGTTCGATCTCCAGCTTGACCTTCTCATAACCCGTCACGGGCAAGCACAGTGTGCTTTCATCAATCTCGTCGAGCGCGCACCGGCCAACGACCACAGCCGTGCTCACATGAATCAACCTGTGGACTCCACCTTTGGAACAGGCCTCGGCAAGATTTCTAGCAGCCTGGAGGTTGTCCTCGCGGGAGCCCTTCGACAGGTAAGCCAGGTTAACCACAACCGCATTAGGTTCCACGAAACGAGAGAGGGAACCCACGTTGAGGAGATCTCCTTCAATGATCTGCTGCTTCGCTCTGTGAGAGAATTGTCCGGTGGGTTTGCGGGATAGAACCTTCACATTGAATGCGTTGTCCAATTCCAAGAATCTGAGAAGATGTGATCCAAGGAACCCACTTCCGCCGATAACACAAATGGTGGGCATGAAAAGCGACGTTAGGACCGATCAGGTGCAACGGAGAGAGGCAATATGCGCCAGTGAGCTTATGTCCGTTCTGTTACGTGCAGCATCATTTTCGGCCCTGAACGACCAGGAAATATCCCAGCGAATCCGGGATGAGTCGACGGATCCAGACCGGCAAATACAGATCTCGGCCATATTGAACATCGTACGGAGTCAAAATCGGCTGCACTCGTACATCCTGGAAACGAGAAAAGAATCGCATGAGCTGCGATTTTGTGTAGACCTTCGTACCAGGACTTTCTTGGTGGGCAGCCATGATCTCATCGATACTACGAAATGGCCGTCCTTTGAGAAGACCAAATCTCAAGTAAAACAGAAAAGACAGGAGCGACCATTTGTGATAGAGCATGATGCAGATCTCACCGCCTGGTCGTAGCACTCGGTGCACCTCCTCGAATGCCCTCATTGTATCCGGAGTGTGATGGAGGACTCCCCAGGAATACACAAGGTCAAAACAATTATCTGGGAAAGGAAGGTGTTCAGCATCGCCATGAATCACCCTGTTATCGTCGAACCCTGCAAATCGTAGTCGCTCCCTGGCGAGATCGAGGGAGCGGCTCGACAAATCAATGGCCTGCGCCTTGGCCCCTGCCCGCAGGAATTGCAGCAGATCCGTGCCAGTCCCGCAGCCAACCTCCAGTGTGCGGTTCTCCTTCCATCTGGAAAAGTCGGCGTACTGCGCAATAAAGGGTTCAAGTTCATACCGTTGCCGCTCAATCGCTTGGAGAAATACCCGAAGGTCTTCTTGCTCCTGCACTCCGGTGGTCCCACAGGGAGCAGCGTTCCAGAAATCTCGGACGGACTGTTTCTCAGGGTTCATCGGTCAACGAGTTCGGCAAGCACTGCTTCAAGATGGCGGAATCGATGGTCCCAGGAGTGTGATTCCGCAGCCCGAATCCGAGCGAGACTCAGTTCCTGATCATCTGCACCTGGCTTGACAGTCTCATCAAGCAAACGGAGGATTTCATCATAGTCCTTCCCGATCCGAATCATATCGTTGAATATTCTTGCCTCTGGCATATCTACAGACACGATCGGCTTTCCGGTAGCCAGATATTCATACAGTTTAAGCGGGCTACAATTGAGCGCTGTGTCGTCCATGAGGTAGGGATTCAAACACACATCAAACCCTTTGAGATAGGGAGGAAGATCGTTATAGGGCTTCTTGCCAAGTAGATACACATTAGATAACTTCTCGATCTTCTCCACCGGGGCAAGACGTCCCCTAGGTCCAATGAGCACGAAGGACCATCGGGGCCTCGCTAAGGCCAGAAAACGCAGTAAGTCAAAATCAATCCAGTACTGGACTGATCCCAGAAACCCGATAATAGGACGAGGAATTGCTTGCAGCTCTTGGGCAACCGGTGTCTGAGAAAGGGATGTTTGCTGGAAATGTTCCACTTCCGCACCGTTGGGAATCAAGTGGATGTTGCGTGTCTTCGTCTGCTTTGAGCGGTAGAGGTTGTCGTGGGTAACGACCATCATCTGTACCTTCTCCATGAGACGCCGTTCCTGCTCCTGCACGATTTCCTTCCGCACGAGACCCTGTGCGGCCGACAGCTCGTCGACGCATTCGTAGATTGCGAACCGCTCTCCTAGTTTTCCAACAAGACCTTCCGAAAACGGATTGTATGTCCACAAAATGGGATCCTGGAATTCCAGCCGCTTGATCCAGAGCCGCAAGAGTGGCTGCAGTAACAGATTGTTGAGTCTATTGATGGCGGTGGACATCTGAAAAAATGGCAGCATCAATGGCAACGTGGCCACGTAGAGATTCCGTTCAATCTCACGCGGACCCGCCAGCCAGCGGAAAGCCCGCTGCCAATCTGCACGCAGGATTCCAATGCTGGCAAGACTTGCCTGCGCTTCGACATACAGCACCCGGTTTCCCTGCCGGGCGAACCGTTGCATAAATCGTTGTTTGCGAGTCCAGAGATCGTCCCAATCTTGTGATGACAAACAGACGATGTCCACGTTCGTAATCACCGCCTTGTACATTCCTGCATTGCGCTTACGCGAGCGAAAGACGAGTCGGGCTTGATGCCGTTACCAATGCCTGCCAAAACAGGGAGCGGACTTTGGTCGCATCGTGTCGGAGACGCGCTAGCTCCTGCGCCTTCCTCCCCAATCGTTCACGCGTGGCCTGATTAGCCATCAGATCCCGCAGAGCCTCCTGCAGAACGACCTTGCTCCGCCTGGAAACCACATACCCCCACCCTTCTCGCTCCGCATAGGTTGTGGTCGCAATGCCCGAAGGGCCATATACGAGCACGGGTGTGCCGGATATCATGTAGGCTGGTACTTTCGTCGGCATGGAGAGACGAATGTATTCTGCGCTGCGGGCATCGAAGTTAAACGGCAACACTAGCAAATCGGCACCAGCCAGAAGGCGCATGACAGCACCGGCGGGAGGAGAATCCTCCACATGAAGCCCCTGCCATGATACGCCGCTCGCCTGTAGGTAGGCCGTCTGTTCACGGGGCGCATGGATCCACATCTCGATCGGAACACCGCGAGTTCGCAGCAAAGAGATCGCCTCGCAGACCTCGCGGAGACTCTCTCGCTGGCCATCTACCACGATAGAACCGACATAGCGCACAATAAAAGGAAAGCTGGCCGTCCAGTTCCTCCGGGCACCCGACAGCCATTCCTCTATATCCAACGCGTTGTGAAACGGCAGAAAGGGATAGCCATATCGACGCTGGTATTCCTGACACATGTCCTCGCAAATGCCGAGACGAAGGCTGGCGCCACGGAGAAGAGCCTCAAACTCCTTCTGAACAATGGGTCGCAACAGCGGGCCCAGCAGACCGCGTCGATAGAGGACTGCCGGCCAATTGTCCATGATGTGGACAGCTACAGGCACCGCGAGGGTCTGCGCAAGACCTTGCATAAGACGAATCTGTGCCATAGAACCGAGAAAACCGTAGAGGATTTCCGGCTTGAACGCGTCCAGCCAGTGGCGTAAACGAGTGGAAATCCGCACCGTTCTCGGCATGCCATCGCCCATGATTGTACGGCTGATGCGAACCCCAAGTGGGTCACCTCCCATATTGGGAGACAATAGGGCACCGGTCCAGTTCCCCGCCGGTGCCTCCTCGACACAGGCGGGTGCGCCATTCCTTCGCCATGATCGTGCCCAAGAGAAGGGCCAGCTCCATCGAATCTCCTCGTGAGACAGGCGATAGAAGTTCCGACACACGCTGTGGTCTTCCCGCGTAGGGTCTTCGTGCACATTTGCAATTCTGTCAACAGGCCAACCGTGGAAGAGATTGGTGAGCGTGATGCCTCCACCCGTCGTCAGATTGAAATTATTTGAGGTAACCACCAAAATGCGTGGGAGTTCTGATGGGTTCACGGTTCCGTGTGTGTGTCGGGCTTGAGAAGAAACATCCAATCAGCGGCGCATCTGAAGGGTAACAAATCGGCCAGACGATTGTTGATTCGAAAGAGCAATTGGCGGAACGGGCAGACGTTGAATAGCACATCTACATAGGGCCCACACAGAAATGTCCTCGCCCGACGGGAGACGACGCGGAATCCACTCTTCCGAAAGAGCTGTTCGAGTGCCTGCAAGCGGAAAAACTGCACGTGGACCGATTCAACATTCAGAAAGCCTGGGGTCTGATCTTCCGAAATGACGTGCGCAGCAGAGGAAAACATCTTCTGCTGTGACATCAGTCTGATGAGGCTCTGGCCTCGATAAAAGACGCTGCGAAGCCATTGGTGCACACCGATTGTTCGCAATTCACGTTCAAGACGACAGAGCATTTCGTAGGAGCCATACCCGTTTGGAGTGGTGATGATCAACATCCCATCTCTTCCGAGTAACCGGCGAAGCCCCACCAAGAAATCGAATGGCTTGTCATGATGTTCCAACACCTCAGAACAGACAATCAACTCGAACATCTTATTTTCTTTAAGAAGGTCATCGAGCGCACCGGTCTGGAATGAAAGATTTGGCAAGGAGCACATGTGCCGCGCTTCACGAATGGAGGATTCGTGAGAGTCGATCCCTAGAACTTCATGCCCCATCTGCGCAAGAGGAATAGTGACATGATTCCCGGTCCCACATCCATAATCCAGGATCATGAGCCGAGGTTTCCCAGTCTGTTCCATAACCCGGTTGATCCATCCGTCAATAACTTGGATCCGCTTGACGATACCGTAGGAACTCTCCGCGAAAACGAACTTAGAAGCCTGCACCTGACTCTGCTTCTTTGGTAATGCTGGGCCGACGGATAGGATCATTGCCTCAACAATTTGAAGGATGCACCATACCTTGACGAGTTTTCTTCGATGATTGAATGACGTTCTTGTACAAGTCCTCGAATCGGCGAGCCTGAAGGTCCAAGGAATATTCAGCTACCGCAACTTCTCTACAGCGGAGCCGCATAGCCGCCCGGAGACCGTGGTCTGTCAATATCATCTCGATTCCTCGCGCCAGGTCATCAGAATCCTTATAGTTAGCAAGGTATCCTGTGTCCTTATGTCGGACAATGTCTGAAACACCACCTGCATTGAATGCAACAGAAGGCGTGCCGGCCGCCAGCGCCTCGAGCAGCGAGAGGGGCAGGTTATCGGCAAGCGTTGGCAGAACAAACACGTCTGCGGCACTGTAGCACAGGTTCATAAGTTCAGTTGAATCGACATAGCCCACTTCGTGTATACGCATCCCCTCTGGAATTCCCCTGAGTAGCCCCTGGCTGCCGACAACTAACAATGATGGTTTAACTTCCGATTTCAGTTTCTGCAAGGCTTGGACAATATAGTCCCTGCCTTTTCGCTTATCTTCTGGTAGCGCGATAAACATGATAAGGGGCCCATCGGCTGGAAATCCTAATCTGTGTCGGGCCACAACACGATCAACAGGATGAAAACCCTGAGTGTCTATCCCATAGGGGATACAATGCGTATCGAACCGGCCCAACAGAGGACTTGTGCGTGCCATCGTCGTCAGCCATCTTGAAGGTGCCACCACACAGATATTTGATCTCCGATATAGGTGGTCCTTGACGCGCCACAAAAAGGCCGTGGTATCCACCGATATCTTCGGATGCTCAGATAGAATCGGGCATTTGCCGCAACCAATCATCCACCTGTCGCAGTCATAGTTGTATGCGCAGTGCCCCGTCATGCTCCACGTATCATGTAGAGTCCAGACCATCGGGGAGATTATTGAAAGTCGGGGGAGGATGGTGATGGGGAAAAAATTGCCATGTAAATTATGGAGGTGGATGATATCCGTCGAAACAACGAAACGATGGGAGAGAAACGCCCTACGATGCGGCTGGATTAAATACTGCAGACCGGTCCTCGTCTCTAACTCGAGGATCAAGCGGTTAAGAATTCTCCCGCGGAATGTTTTTGGAAATCCAATTCTATCGATTTCCGTGCGCTGCTCAAACCGTTGACCAACGAGCATCCGTGAATCATGGCCTAGTCGTCGCAATCCTTCATGCAATTGGAAAGCCGCTCGAGCAGCCCCGCCGCGGTTATCCGCTGTGCCGATGTGAACGATTCTTAACGAACTGGAATGCATTTGTGGAAGGATGAATGGACGGGAAACGTTGGCTATACGCCTGTCACATCAGCCTTTCGAAAGGCAACATAAAGGCTATGACCAGGATAGCGGCTGTACCGCCAGAACTGTCGAGGGATCACGACCTGTAGTCTCCGGCAGAGAGCCCAAACCATGCGATACAATGTTCCCCGTTCGACACACCCAAACTTGAGACCAGGCACGACGGAAAGGGCCTTGATCATCAGGGTGTCTCGGTACCACTGTTTGTGGTATTCGGCCACGGGCTCCTCAAGAATGCGCTTGATTCTCAGACCATATCTGGCAGCAAGGTGCTTCATTACATCCACGGTCCATCGAGTAAGGTGATGGGGAGGCAAGTTGCCGAAGTCATTAACCGCATACTTCGTAAAGCCTGCCGGATTTGGAACCGTTAGCAGACAGAGCCCGCCATCCCTCAGACAACGGAACGCCGATTCCAGGAAGCTATGGGGGTTTACTACATGCTCTAGCACCTGAAAACCGCATACCACGTCGAAACTGTTTGCGTGTTCATCGGAAAACTCTTCAATTGTTTTGGTCTGGACAGCGAGGCCTTTCTGCCGGCAGATACGCAATGCATCGGGATTCAACTCTAATCCCATGACTTCTTTCCCGGGAAACGCCTTCGTCACCCGATCGAGAAAGAGACCGTTACCGCAACCGATCTCCAGAATGGTCCGGGAGTCCTTGATATCCTCCAGCGCTACCCCAAATTCCCATTTCTCCACCATGTAGTAATAATCGAATCGGGCCAACGCTTCGTACAGCTTGGCATTCCCCCTAAGGCAGCCCGGATAAAATTCTAATCCACACTCCTGGCATTCATAAATATAAACAAGGGCGTTATCGTAAGGCTGGTCAAGACATGTAGAAATGTCCAACTCGCAAGTCTCGAAGTAGAGTTGGCGTAAATCTTTGAACGAAAATTGATCGATGGTTCGAACATCACCGGAGCCACACAAAACACACCGAACAACACCTTCGACAGAACTGGTAACCCGTGTTTCCTGCAACTGATATGCCTCGTGAAGGGAGCGGGGTAAGATATTTCGTTCTATAGTTGACACAATACTGGGCAATGAGTGATGCTGCGACCAGTCAATATCGACACAATGAGCAAAGCGAACTTCACTGCTCATCCCTACCGGTTTCTTGGATCATTCCGATTCTTGTTAGCCTTTCTTGTTCTTATAAGTCACTCTTCGGACATGACTACCCCGTACATTGGGCGTCTTGCTCTAGGCAACGTCGGCGTATTCATGTTTTTTGTTTTGTCTGGCTTCGTGATTTTTGAAGCTCTCGACATTTTCTACAAGGATTCGATTAAGAGATTTCTTATAAACCGATTCCTCAGAATTTTTCCGACCTATTGGGCATCCTTGGCATTTGCGATGCTCGCTTTGTACGCGACCTCGTCTCCCAAGTTTGCTAACTTGGACTCCTTGACTATCCTCATGAATATATCGCTTGTCGGTTTCTATTTCTCGTCACCAACTATTGATAGCCCTTTCGTGATCTCTGTCGCTTGGGCAGTAATCGTAGAATTATGTTTTTACCTGGGGGCGGCAAGTGCGTATTGGATCGCAAGAACAATCGGCAACACCTATTATGCCTTTATTGGGATGGCCGTTGGGGGTCTCTTCGGATATTTATTTTGTTATTTGACAGATTCTTACTCGCGCTTTTTCGGCTACC